>ENA-ORSI01000123-ORSI01000123.1-human-gut-metagenome-genome-assembly--contig:-NODE-123-length-75210-cov-10.270867_pt1 | contig 75210 bp, 73 predicted proteins | sample MGYA00242187_ERZ509154 | MGnify/ENA primary metagenome ERZ509154 (study PRJEB26280, sample SAMEA2338627) | human gut metagenome | biome: human gut; feature: human-associated habitat; material: faeces...
CGGTCAGCCCCGTGATTTTGCGGCAGATGCTAATGCAAGCCGTAAGGCAAGAATCGAGAGCCTTTACAAGAGAGATGCCTCTTTGACTCTTCGTTCGAGCCACGAAAACCCTGAGATAAAGGAGCTTTACGAGGAATTTTACGGCAAACCGCTCAGTGAGCTTGCGGAAGAAATGCTCCATACTATGTACACTGATCGCTCAAGCGACATCAATAAAGAAATTATAAAAGGAGAAACAAAGAAAATGGAAAAATGGAAATGCACAGTCTGCGGTTACATTCACGAAGGCCCTATGACACCTGATTTTAAGTGCCCCATCTGCAAGCAGCCTGCCAACAAGTTTGTGAAGATTGAGGATGCTGCGGCTCCTGCAAAGAATCCCTATGCAGGCACCAAAACCGAGAAAAATCTGTGGGAAGCCTTTGCTGGTGAATCTCAGGCACGCAACAAATATACTTACTTTGCTTCAGTAGCCAAGAAAGCCGGTTACGAGCAGATTGCTGCTCTGTTCCTGCATACTGCACAGAACGAGATGGAGCACGCCAAGTTGTGGTTCAAAGCTCTGGGCGAGCTGGGCGATACTGCCGAGAACCTGCTCCATGCTGCTGAAGGCGAGAACGCCGAGTGGACGGATATGTATGACCGCATGGCTCGTGAAGCTGATGAGGAGGGATTCCATGATCTGGCTGAACAGTTCCGTGGCGTAGCTGCCATTGAGAAGGCCCACGAGGAGCGCTACCGCAAGCTGCTCAGCAACGTGGAGGCTATGCAGGTGTTTGAGAAGAGCGGCGTTACCATCTGGGAGTGCCGTAACTGCGGACATATCGTAGTAGGAACCAAGGCTCCTGAGATCTGCCCTGTCTGCAAGCATCCTCAGGCATTCTTCGAAGTGCGTGCGGAAAACTATTGATAAAACGGAGGAAATTAAAATGAGTGCAAAGTTTTATATCTGCGAACACTGCGGCAATCTGGCGGGCATGATTCACGACTCCGGCGTGCCTATGATGTGCTGCGGGCAGAAAATGACTGCCCTACTACCCAACACCGTAGAAGCCAGCGGCGAAAAGCATCTGCCTGCTGTTACTGTTGAAGATGGTGCAATCCATGTCAATGTGGGTTCTGTAGATCATCCTATGCTTCCGGAGCATTTCATCGAGTGGATCTATGTCCAGACCGAAAACGGTGGTCAGCGTAAGGTTTTGAAGCCCGGTGACGAACCCCATGTCACCTTCTTCCTGGGAGACGATAAAGCAGCAGCTGTCTATGCTTATTGCAATCTCCACGGCCTGTGGAAAACTGAAATTTAACATGGAGGTTCTTGCAAATGAACGACAAAGTACATGCGCTTATCAATCAACAGATAAATAAGGAATTCTATTCCGCATACCTTTATCTCAATTTTTCAAACTATTTCGAGGAAGTCGGGCTTGACGGCTTTGCCAACTGGTATAAAATTCAGGCTCAGGAAGAGCGTGACCACGCCATGCTTTTCTATCAGTACCTGCAAAACGAAAACCAGAAGGTAACGCTTGAAGCCATTGACAAGCCTAATCTGAATGCAGCTTGCCATATGGATGTTTTGAAGGCGGGTCTTGAGCACGAAAAATATGTAACCTCGCTGATTAATGATATCTATAGTGAGGCTTACGAAGCAAGGGATTTCCGTACCATGCAGTTCCTCGATTGGTTTGTGAAAGAACAAGGTGAAGAAGAAACCAATGCAAATAATTTGATTTCCAAAATGGAACTCTTTGGCTCCGATCCCAAAAGCTTGTATATGCTCAATCAGGAATTGGCAGCACGAATTTACTCTGCTCCTTCTTTGGTTCTTTAATCACTATAGCCTATAGATGATGGAAGTATAAAAGGCAGTATGCCGCCTGTCGGTTTTCCGGCAGGCGTTTTTTTACAGGAGGATGCCTATGATTTAAGATAATGCCAGCTTTATCTATTTACATCGCATAGATGAAGTAGAACTGAACATTGAGGATAAGGCAGCAATATATCCGTTATAATAAAAAGCAAAACAGTTACTCGTGGGAATATCAACCCAAAGGATATATGGAGTTACCCACCAAAATCAAATGGGTCAAAGAACAGGGATTATGGCAACAGGTTCGTAAATATTATTTATACAAGAAGAACACAAACGATAACCCTAATAAATTTTCAAGAACAATCTTTGCAGAAACCATTCACGAAATATGGCAGAAGAATAAAGATTAAAAAAGCAGGTATCAAATTACTTTGATACCTGCTAAAACTTTAATAAGTTCTCATATTGTGTCAGGATAATTCCTGAAGCCGCGGGTAAATCGTGGGTAAAATGCCTTTTTTGACACTTTCAAAACCTCGAAAACCCGCATAAATAAAGGATTTTATTAGTCTAACGGCTTCATTGTGGGGAAACAAAAAGAGCTTTCATATTTTCGTCCCAAAACGCCTTAAACCTTACCATTCCGTCATATCTCTTTTTTAGCATTTCCCATATTGAATTATAATTTACCATGATGTATCGGCTTAATGGAGACTAAATTGGAGACTTCGGCGAAAGGGTTTCATTGTTTTGAAAGCGAGAAGCTTTCTTTGCTGACAAATGATTATAGCATAGAAATCCCGAAATTTCAAAATGTACGGGCATTTTTGCGTTTCACAGAGAAGAACAAATCTCGACAGAAGCGTATATCATTCTCATTCTCTGATGTGATGTAAACATGATTCTTCCTGAAAAGAGTTTTGATTTGAACCGTCATATCGAATGAATCTTTGCTGTTTATTTCGCAGTATGTGTATGTTTTATCTTACGCCTTCCAAAGAGAATGCAGATTGCAGTAGGCGTAGACGGCTTCGACTTCATCACTCTCACAGATAGAGAAGCAGACCTTCGGCTCCATGCCGGGTTTCAGAGCCTTGCGCTGATTGCCGAATTTTGTCTGGATGGAAACCCACTCAATATAATGATTATCAACCATAGGATGCTCGACAGAGCCAACCGTAACAAACACTTTTCCGTCTTTTACTTCGTACACGGGAATATGCTTTTCGGCAGCGGCATCCGTTGTGCCGGGAATGATTTCCTGCATCGGCTCACCGCAGCAAATGACGGGAACTCCGGTTTCCTTGACGATTGCAATGATCTGACCGCAATGAGCGCATTTGTAAAACTTCATTTCCATATTGTTATACCTCTTTCTTAATAATGGTTATTCTTCAACTTTTGAAAACATATCTTTGCCGACTCCGCAAAGCGGACATTCAAAGTCATCGGGAAGATCCTCAAACTTCGTACCGGGAGCAATTCCGTTATCGGGATCACCGACTGTCTCGTCGTATTCCCATCCACAAGCGTCACATACATACTTCATAATTTCAGTCTCCTTTATAATATTTTTTTATTTTATCGGTTCAAAATCGGCTGCGCCGTGTTTGCACAGCGGGCAGACAAAGTCTTCGGGAAGCCCATCCCCCTCATAAACGTATCCGCACACTTTGCACACATAACCCTTTTTGCCTTCGGTCTGCGGCTTCGGCTTGACATTGTTCTGATAATAGGTGTAGGTCATCGTTTCTTTATCGGAGATCACGCGGGCTTCGGTAACGGAGCAGATGAACATACCGTGCGTATCAAGGTCAACGTACTGTTCGACCTTTAAGGACATGAAAGAATTGATGTACTTCGGCAGGAAAACAAGGCCGTTATCCGAGCGCAAAGGCGTGCAGTCGGCAAATTTATTGACTGTTCTGCCGCTCTTGAAGCCGAATGCCTCGAATACTGAGAACGGAGCTTCTACTGATAGGCAGTTGACGTTCATGATACCCGTCTGCTTAATGATGTGATGCGAATAGTTCTGTTTATTGATGCAGACGGCGATACGGTTCGGTGCATTGGTGACCTGAGAAACCGTGTTGACGATCAACCCGTTATCTTTTTTGCCGTCATTGGATGTTACGACATAAAGACCGTAACCGATATTGAAGAGCGCCGTCAGATCGTTTTTGTTGGCGGTCTCGCCGTTTTGTGCGACATATTCCTTTGTCAGTTCTTCGGCAAGAGCATCAAGTTGAGCTTTGCTTTCGTCGTTTAATGCAGACATGATCTTTACCGTAGTGTCGGTATAAGTGATATCCTTGCAGCCTTCCAGCATCGCTTTCATTGTTTTTGCTGCCTGCGGTGCCCAAGAGCCGTTTTCGATAAGCCCGACGGTTTTATTCTTGAATCCGCGTTCGGTCAAATGATTGATAAACTCTCTCATAAATGGGAAAATATCCGCGTTATATGTCGTTGTAGCAAGAACGATTTTTCCGTAACGGAAAGCATCCTCAACACATTCTGCCATATCCTCTCTTGCAAGGTCATTCAGGACAACTTTCGGGCATCCGTTTGCTTTAAGCTTCTCGGCGAGCAGTTCAACCGCTTTTTTCGTGTTACCGTACACAGAGGTGTACGCGATCACAATGCCTTCACTCTCGACTCCGTAGGAAGACCATGTGTTATAAAGGTTCAGATAATATCCGAGATTTTCGGAAAGAATCGAACCGTGCAGCGGGCAGATCGTCTGAATATCCAGAGCAGATGCCTTTTTCAGCAGTGCCTGTACCTGCGCGCCGTATTTGCCGACGATACCGAAATAATACCGTCTCGCTTCGCAAGCCCAGTCTTCCTCTGCATCCAATGCACCGAATTTTCCGAAGCCGTCTGCCGAGAACAGTACTTTATCCGTGCTGTCATAAGTGACGATGACCTCCGGCCAGTGCACCATCGGTGCGGTCACAAACGTCAGTGTGTGCTTGCCGAGCGAAAGTGTGTCTCCTTCACCGACAACGATCCTGCGGTCCGCAAAATCCGTTCCGAAGAAGTTTTTCATCATTGTGAATGCCTTTGAAGAAGAAACAACTGTTGCCTCCGGGTAGGTATTCATAAACGAAACGATGTTCGCGGAGTGGTCGGGTTCCATGTGCTGAACGATCAGGTAATCCGGCTTTCTGTCGCCAAAAACCTTTGCAAGATTGTCGAGCCATTCATGAGTGAATTTTCTGTCCACCGTATCCATAACGGCGATTTTTTCGTCCATAATGGCATACGAGTTATATGCCATTCCGTTGGGAACAACATACTGACCTTCAAACAGATCGATCTGGTGGTCGTTCACACCTACATATTTGATATCGTTGGTAATCTGCATATCTATTCCTCCTGTTAAAGCTGTGACAGCATTTTTTCAGCATCATCTGCCGCTTTTACTTTGTCGTTTGCAAAAACGATGATTCCGCTTTCGTCAATCAAATAGGTCGTTCTGACAACGCCCATTGATGTTTTTCCGTAAAGCTTCTTTTCTTTCCAGCTATCATACGCCTCTATGACTGTACGATCCGTATCGGAAAGAAGCGTGAATTTCAAATCATAATTCGATTCAAACTTTTTGTGAGAGGCAACCGAATCCTTACTGATTCCGACCACGGTGACGTTTTTCTTGTCAAACTCGGCAATCTTTTCCGAATATGAGGCCGCCTGCTTAGAGCAGCCGGAAGTATTATCTTTCGGATAAAAGTAAAGCAGTACTTTCTTTCCGCTGTATTCGGAAAGCGAGTGCATAATTCCGTTTTGGTCGGGCAGAGTAAAGTCCGGTGCTTTTGTTCCTACCGTTAACATAATGGATTTCCTTTCTTTGCGTTTAATCGCCGACAGCGATCAGTATATTCATATTCCGCACGGTACTGTCTGCTATCTTGTCATTGACAGAATAGGCGTGTTTTTCCAAATCACCGCATATTGCCTCTGTTAATTGCCTATCCTGAAGTTCTGTAATCGTTTCGGAAGCAATTTCCTCAATCTTGTCGTATTTACGCTCTGCGACTGTATTATCACGGTTATCGCCAAACAGCAGGAAAGACAGTTTTTCCGACAATTCTTCGGTACCGACAAGTTCTCTGAGCGCACGAAAGCTCCATTTATAATAGGGCATATATCTGTCTTGAAGCAGAAAATTCACTTTCATCGCGGCGTTTACGAATTCCACGCAAGCAAGCTGTGCCGCTTCGGGCTCACCGTGTTTCATACAGCGTACAAAGTTATATTGTCCCGCCTGTGCCATTATGAGAAGATTTCCCGCAAGTCGCTTTAACCTAATATCCTGCGGCATACAAATTAAGTTTTCTCTGATTTTTGAATACTCACCGTAATTATCAAAGAACACTTCACCGTTGACGGCCTCTGCCAATGCGTAATCGGGAAGCCGTAACCATTGTTCCAAACTAAGTTGACCTGTTTCAGAGCCAACCGCTTTTAAGTAAAAATCACTCGTTCTGATAACACCGTTCCGATTTCCGCCGACGGGAGAAATATTCTGTCGCTTGATTCTGGCATATTCTTTTGGAAGTTTGGCGTAGGCGCGTTCGAGCTGAAAGGCGCGTCTGCGGTCAACGACATCTTCGCCCGGAAGAAAAATGCAGAAGCCCGGTTCAAAGTCGTGATCTCGGGATATTTCATCGTCATATCCGTAATGCTCCGAGCCGCTTCCCACAAAGCCGACGGCGAGGAACGGCAGAATATCGGCAAATTCGGATTCCAGCATCGGTTTGCCGAATTCCTCGTAATATCCTCTTGCAATTTCAAGTCCGGTCATGGATTTCCCTCGCTCTCCGATTTAGTTCCTGCTGTGTAAGAAAGTAACCGTAGTAGCCGAACACGGGAGCACATTTTTCACACACAAAGGCATAGTAGCCGTCTCTCGGCAGACTTTCCGTATAGAGCAGTTCTTCGGCTTTCCGAACGTACTCTTCAATGTCTTTTTCTCTCGTTTCAAAGCCCGATTCGGCGACAATAAGATCGGCAAGGTTAAGGTAAGTGATAGCAACTTTAAGTTCGCCGTTTTCCTGTTTTTCCATTACTTTTATTGCCTTTTGATAGAGTTCTTCCGCTTCGGTAAAATTTTTAAGTTCGGTAAGCGTCAAAGCCATATTGTTGTAAGGACCGCCAAGTCGTCCGTCAGTGTAGTCAAGTGCTTCTTCATAAATAATCTGTGCCTTGCGGTAGAGCGGTAATGCATACTCCGCTTTTCCGAAAGCCTTATATCCCGTTGCGGCGTTGATAAGTGTTGTGCCGTAAGTAACCGACTTCTTCATATCCATAGAATCCGCAAAAGAAAGTGCATCGGATACAGCACGGAGGCATTCCGATTCTTTGCCGGTCTTTCGATAAAACCCGATCTGCTCGTTCAGAACGGTGAGCTTTCCGCGCATATCGTGACCGGCATCCGCCTCCGTCAGCCAATATTTCAAATGTCTTTCTGCCGCGTCATAGTCATTCTGATTGAGATAAGAATCCAGTTTTTCTATCATCCGTCCGACCGAAATAGGCGTAACTTTCGGGTGCATATTCAAAAGGCATCGGGGCTCTTCATAATCATCTTTCGATAAAAAATCATTCATAGCAAAAATTCTTTCCTCACCTGACTTCCCTAAGTCGGGAACACTTGGCCGTTATCATAAATATCAGCAATTTTTAACGAATCCAGCCTACTCAGCAAAACCAAAAAGACATTAATGCCATTTTGATTATATTATAGCTTTTAAATGTCGATAGGTCTGTGACTGAATCACAAGCAACCGCTATTATTCTCCAAAAGTATTACTGCATCAGCAACCATTTTGTACGTAGCTTTCGTGTATATATCCATTGTAGTCGCAATATCCGAATGCCCTAAAATGCTTTGTATTGCCTTGATATTGGCACCCGATTCGCAAAGTCTTGTAGCAAAAGTGTGTCTCAGATTATGGCAACTAAAATTCGGTATCAAAACCTTCGGGTTATCATTCTTCAAGAATTCCGCATCATTACAATCACGTATGATCCGCTTATAGACCTTATTGAGAGATCCTTGATGGTGAAGCTTTCCGAAGCGATTTAAAAACACAAAATCTGTATAACCGTCCACCGTTGCTTTGCAACTGATTCCAAGTTCATCCTGCATTTCCCGTTCCATCAAAAAAGCTTGTCTTACAGCAGTTGTCATCGGAATCAATCGTTTGCTCGCAGGCGTTTTAGTGTCATTGATTGCAAATTTCATCTTATGGTCGCCCTTATCATAATAAACCAGCGTATGATTTACATCAACCAAACCCGCCTCAAGATCAATATCGCACCAACGAAGACCCGTTGCTTCGCCAATTCTCATCCCGGTTTCCAGCAAAATAAGCGTGATCGGATACCATCGGTTATACTGGTGATTATCAGAAATGAACTGCAACAGTAGCTTCTCTTCTTCTTTTGATAACGCTGTCCTCTTTTCCTTGTGCATATTGTGCGATCGCATTAGCTCTTTTATTGCGTTATCTGCCGGGTTGTTCAAAATGAGTTCGTCATCCATTGCAATCTGCAAAACCTGATGTAAAACTGTATGCACTCCGTCAATCGTTCCGAGTTTCAAATTTCGCTCGTCCTTAAGATAATTGAAAAATCTTTTGACATCCGATTTTTTGACGGAAGCAATGTATTGTCCTCCGATTGCATCACTAACATAGGTTTCGTACATATAGCAATAATTTCGGAAGGTGTTGTCTCTGACCCCTCTTTTCAGTTCTTTCCAGACGGCATAGGCATCATTTATCGTAGTTGAATAGGGATTTTCGTTCCACTTTTTTTGCTTTGCAGAATCAATGCTTGCTTCCTTTTCGCGTAGAGCTTCCAATGTTTTTGCATATATGAAATGCTCTTTACCAAATACAGTATAGCGGTATTCGTATCTCTTATCCGCTCTTTCATACTCTCCTGCGCGAAGACGTACTCTTCTACTGTCAAATCTTACTTTCTCTTTCATAATCGCACCTCCTCAAATGGAATACTTATTTCGGAGGTACTCTTCAAAGCAAGCTTTTTTGATTAGGCATCTGTTGCCTATCCAAAGCGCATATGGACACTTTTCATCAGACACCAATTTGTGCATTTTATTGATGCCGATGTTAAAATAAGCCGCCGCTTCTTCAATGGTTAGGTTGGACTTTTCCCAAAAAGGAATTTCTTTTTTCATAGGTAATTGCTCCTTATTTATATTTCAATTATCAATCGATAAATGATTGCATCAAATTCGGAGCAATTACAAATATGGTAAGAGGGACTTTACGGACAAGTCGGTAAAGTCTCTCATCTTTCATAAGTCTTTATATCTTGTTACAACTTCATTCTCCACTGACAATGAAAACTTTAGTCAGTTTGTGAGAACCATAATGATTTATAATAGCTTATAACGTTCCATAAGTTCCCGTCAGTCGATGGGCTTCATTGTCGGGACGAAAGAGAGCGATTTTGCGTAGTTTTCCATATTACTGTATCCTCCATCATTTTCGCATTTTGCGAATTTCCAAAAGATATAATTCCGTGTAAAAAAGTGTTGTTTGGGTACTGTTTGGCGTAAATATTGGTGTAAGTGGTGTAAGCCTTATTGTTTCCCCTCGCAATTTAAGAAGTCCTGATGTTCCCTGTGCGGAAACATCAGGACATTATATATTTTACTCAGCTTTGAAGTATAAGTCAAGTCCCTCGAACTCAGAACGCTTCAATTCTTTTGTCACATCGGTGTAAATGTTGAGTGTGGTAGAGATGTCCTTATGACCGAGGGTATCCTGAATTACCTTGACATTTACCCCCGCTTCACACATTCTCGTTGTGAAAGTATGGCGAAGGGAGTGGCAACTGAAATGCGGAAGCAAAAGGTCTGTGTTTTCATCTTTGAGCAACTGTTCGTCGTTGCAATCTCGAATTATGCGACGGAGCGCCTTGTTTAGCGTTCCCTGATGTTGCGCCTGTCCGAAACGGTTGATAAAGATGAAATCGCTATACCCATCAATCGTGACCTGACAATGTAAGTCTAACAACTCTTGATTTTTCTTTTCTATCAGGAATGCTTCTTTCACAAAGTCGAGCATTGGAACCTGTCTGTTACTCGTCGGAGTCTTGGGGGTGTTGACGTTGAAATAGCAGCCTCTTTTACCCTCATCTGACCTGTGTTCATAGTAGACCAGAGTATGATTAACATCTATAACACCCTCGTCTAAATCTATATCACACCACCTGAGACCTGTTACTTCGCCAACTCTTAACCCTGTTCCCACCATAACCGCAAAGACCGGATACCAATGCTGAGCGGTCGGCGTGTTACGCAAATAGTCAAGAAACAACTCCTGTTCCGGTCTCGTCAACGCTCTGCGTTTCTCTGATCTGAGCGCCATCGACTTTTTCAGCTCTTTCAGAACATTGTCGGACGGATTATTTCTGATGTAGTCATCATCGACCGCCATATCCAATACCTGATGAAGTACCGTGTGAATGTTATCTATGGTAGTCGGCTTCAAACACCTGTCATCGGCAAGGTAGTTGTAGTATCGTTTGATGTCCGTTTTTTTCAAGGTAGATATTCTACGTTCACCGAGGCTTGGGCGGACAAAGGTCTCATACATATACTTGTAATTCTCAAAGGTATTGTTTTTCAGACCACGCTTCAGAACAATCCATAGTTCAAACAAATCATTGACGGTCGTAAATCGTGCCTCTGCTTTAATGCCGTCCTTTTTGTCCTTCTCTATCTGTTCCTCTTTATAGCGAAGCTCATCAAGGGTTTTGGCATAAACGGAATGTCGCTCGCCTCTTTTGTCCGTCCATCGGAAGAAGTAAGTTCCATTAGTACGCTGTCCTTCACCGGTTTTAAGTACAACCCTCGTTTTATCTTTTCTTTTCGGTCTTGCCACTTGTCATCGCCTCCTTAAATGCGTTTATGCTTTTTGCAATACTCATCTAATTTCTCTCGGATTATGAGAAGCTGAAACCCGTCAGAGAGAGCAAACGGGCAGTTCTTCTTTTTCAAGAGACTGCGAAGTTTCTTTCGCCCAATGCCGGAATACTCCGCAGCTTCGTCAACCGTCAGGCATTTTCGCTCCCATATAGGTAAATTTTGAGCCTGTCTGATTAACTTGTCCCTATATCTCATAATTTCATCGTCCACTTGACCACCTCCTAAATCGTTGTCTCTCAAATGGAGTACATTTTTTCGATGTACTCATCAAAGGTTTTTCGCTTAATCAGCCTGCGAGAACCAATCCACAACACGAAGGGACAATCCTCCGCTTCCGTTAAATCATAGAGCTTATGAATACCGATATTTGAATAAGCAGCAGCTTCATCAATGGTCAAGTTCAGCTTGTGCCAAATCGGTATATCAAATTTTGGCGCTCTTGCGTTATTTGCTCCAAGACTCATCATTAGCACCTCCTTGTTTGTTATGGTGCTATCATAGTGATTTTCGTGCGATAAGCCAATTATGCGAATTGGCTTATCGCACATTTGACTTTCCGCTTATACCGAGTACATCTTCGCTATATACTCGTCAAAGACTTTTCTCTTTATCAGTCGTCGGGAACCTATCCACAGTACGAAAGGACATTCTTCGCTACCGGTCATATCGTAAAGCTTGCGAACCCCGATACCTGAATACGCCGCAGCTTCCTCGATGGTCAGGTTCAACTTATGCCAAAGAGGGATGTCGTATTTCGGAGTTTTCATATTCTCTAAACAACGGCTCATCGCTGCACCCCTCCTTCCTCAGAGGGATTACGCCTGTCATATAGGATATAATCCCACCCGCTGCCGCCGCACTTATCGCACTTGTCTTTTTTCTTGGCAAATGGGTCAGCACGCCTGACGATATAATTCGGGTCGTGGATATAGTCGTTCAAACATTTCGGACACAAACAGCGAACATCTCCGCCCTTTTCTTTTTTGTAGAACCACAATCCCAATGTCTTTTTCAGAGCAGCATTTATCTGTCGCCACAAATGCTCATCGTCAACAGAGCCGATGTAGTCCGTCAGGTGTTCTTTATTTACCGTCTGTATCTGTTCCAAGAGAACCATAGACGGCTTTTTGAGACCGAAATCCTCGCCTAAAATGATGTGAGACGGCAGGTATCTTTTCTTTATTACCGCAGTCAGGCAAGCAACAATAATTGTCGGTGCGTTACGGTTATAATCATCAGCCTGCACTACTAATACCGGTCTGACGCCACTTTGGATAGAACCCTCTCTTGTGCCAAAATCATAGTAAAACAAGTCGCCTCGTTTAATTTCTTTTCTCTGCATATTTGAAAACCTCTCTAAAATAGTTTCTGAAAGGTTGTTCCGTATCCGGAATTGAAACAGTCCCTTCACTTATTTGGACAAAGGGGTGCGTTTTGGACACCCAAAATCAGAGGTTTTCAAAAAATTTTTTGAAATTTTTTATCGCAGCTTCTATGGATTTGCTCACTGAGCTGTGATAAGTGCCTTCCTCGGCGGCTATTTGTCTGTAACACTTTCCTTCAAGTATGAATTTCAACAGACGTTGCCTTTGGATAGGTTGAAGCATAGAAAGAGCTTTTCTTACTTTGAGAATATCGCAAGTGCGCTTTTGCTCTGCCTCCCGTTCCAAACGTGCTTTTTCCTCAAGGTCGAACTGTCCTTCAAAATCTGTAATCAGTTCTTTGTGAAAGCTCTCTGTAATGTCATCTTCATAACCGTAAACATCTAAGGTACGAGAGCTTCTCTTTTCGTATTTGTCGTCGTTCCGCTTGGCTTCGGCTATCACTTCGCCCTGCTCGACCGAGAGCAGCACACAAGGTGTGTACCGGCTGATAACATCGGGGTACTTCTCAAACAATTCCTTTTCGGACAGCTCGCTGACGACCGCCCATTTTTCCGTGCCGGTATATCCCTGATACTCATATTTGAGGTTGATGAGTTTGCACTCGGTTGAGAACAGTTCTTCCTGTTCGGTAATATTCAGTTGTTTTGCCATTTCCGTAATCTCCTTGAAATTTGAATTTTTGATGTGAGTTGAAATCAAAAATCCGGAGATTACGGATACTTCGCTATTTGGCTCTGCCAACAAAAAATGCTCATCGGTTTCCTTTCTCAGAGCCGATGAGCGAATAGAATAAAAGCCACTTGATGCGGACTGCTGCCACGAGAATATAGACCTATCCCATTGGGATAAAGTAGTCTATAAAATCAAGTGGCATTGAGGAAGTCTCGCACCAAGCGGCTCCAAAGCACTAAGCTTGCTTTTATTGATTATTCAGTTGTAGAACGCTCAGGCTACTTGCTAAGCCTGAATGAAATCGGCGGGAATGTGACTGTCTCGCCGCATTTGCTGCATTTTTCCTGCGTGTAGGAATGGTCTCCCTTATAGACGATGGAAACCGTATGCCCGCAGTACGGACAAATCCTCGCTATCTTCATCTGAACACCGCAGATGGCGCTCAGCTTGTCCTGTTCAGCCTTGACCGCACTGTATTTCTGTGGGTCTTGCTCTCGTATATTGAACTTAGCCATTTTCATCGCCTCACTTGTAAATCGAAATCATATCGAACGGATTATCGAGATACTCTTTCTTGACCAAGCCGAGCTGCTTCATACGAATAGCGAGAGCCTTCCTGGACGAGCCTAAAAAGTCTGCCAACGCCGAGAACCTCTCGTATTCCTGCGGTCGGTATATCTTGTTAAGGCAGTCAATTTTCTCTCCGAGACCAAACAGATACATACCCTTTGAAATCAGGTTAGCAGGAAGCAGCGTAGCGGAAGCAAGAGCGTTCGCCTGCCATTCCTCCCAATCTTTTATGCGCCCGCTGTTTTCACTGCTGACTTTATAGCAGCGAACAGGTGCGCCCCTGCCTTTGGCTGTGCCGTACTCATCGGGAAACAGCCTTTTGAAAATCTGATGACTTCCTTCGTGCATAAGAGTGAAATTCCTCCTGCCTTTCCGCTTGTTGTCATCTCTCAGGTCGGACTCTACCAACACCGTGCTGCCGTCCAAAAGGATATGTTCTTCCTCAAAGTCGGCGGTCATTACATCAACCATAACCTCGACAAACGATGTCATTCCCAAGAGCGAACCATCGTAGGAAAGATGAGCGTAATCTATTTTCAGACCAAGTACTCTTTCCAAGAACAGCTCCGGCTCTATTCGATAAATCTGCATATCCTGCACTTCGGGTAGTTCCATATATGCAGTGATGTACTTTTCCGCAATCGCTTCAATATCCAAGCGTGATAAGTGTTTCAATTATGCGACCTCCTTTAATCCGTTTTCGCTTCGACAAACCACTTGCCGTTTTCCTCATCGAACAGGAATGTCGGATGACCGCAAATCTGAACCGTATAGCGAATGCCCGTTCCGCCCACCTTCGTGGAAGCTGCACGGCACCGTTGTATTACACGGTCAACCTCATACCTTTCACCATTTTCAAATCTTATTAAATTCGGTCTCGCTGTGCCGTCTGTTCTGTGCGTCACCTCGACCTCAACGTAAACTTTTCTTCTTTTCGTTTCCACTTAAAACCCTCCTTACCCAACCATACCGGTCGGCATAGTGATTTCAGCTTTTTCGGGCGGCATTTTAAGGTTCTGACAAAGAACCCCGTTCCTGATACTGTCTTTCCCGAAACGCTGACGAATTGCCTCAACACATCTATCCAATTTTTCAATCTTATCCATCTTCTTGCAATCCATAAACAAGCCAATCTGTCGGGGCGTATCTTGTGGGACAAGATTGATAGCCTGTACGGTCACGGAACGGATGTGATTTTGCCACGGGTACTTTTGCTCAAAGAGTCTGTACGCCGTTTTCGCAATAATCATCGGAGATTGCGTGGGATAATCAATCTTCGTCTGCCATTGCTTTGAATAGAGCGTGTTGTCTCGGATATGCAGCGCCACTCCCTCGGCGCTTAATCCGTGGACTCGAAGCTTATGCCCGATGTCTTGGGTTAATTCGAGAATGACGGGCCACACCTGCTCGCCATTCTCTAAATCGGCAACTGTCGTGATACCGTGACCTACGCTTTTGACCGGCGAAACGAAGTCAGTCTTTGCAACGGCGGAGCAGTCCAAGCCGTTGGCGAATTGCCAAAGAGCAACCCCATTCTTGCCGAGCCATCGCTTTAACAGGTCAGGGTCGGTATTCGCTAAATCACCGATTGTCCTGATGGCATATCTATCTAAAACTTTCCTCGTTGCACGGCCTACGCCGAGCAAGTCAGAAGCAGGGAGTCCCCATATCTTATCCTTGAAAGTGTCCTTTTCAATCACCGTAACAGCGTCCGGCTTTTTCATATCCGAGCCGAGCTTGGCGAATATTTTATTGAAGGAAACACCCACGGAGATAGTCAGACCCAGTTCAAACTTAATCGTCTCACGGATTTCATTGGCGACCTTTTCAGGCGAACCGAAAATCCCGCTTGTGCCGGAAATATCCAGCCAACACTCGTCCATTCCATACGGTTCCACTTGGTCTGTATATCGTTCATAGACGCTGCGGGCAAGCTTTGAGTATTTGATGTATTCCTCAAAATGAGGCGGAACGATAACAAGGTCTTTGCACTTCTGCTTCGCCTGCCATACTGCGTCGCCGGTCTGCACATTAAAGGCTTTTGCTTTGTAGTTCTTGGCAAGGACAATGCCGTGTCTTTCTTCCACTGAGCCGCAAACAGCAACCGGATATTCTCTCAGGGCAGGGTCAAGCATACACTCGACGCTTGCGTAGAAGTTGTTCATATCGCAATGTAAAACATTTCGCAACAATTCTCTTGACCCCCTTGACAAACTTCCCAAACCGTTTTATAATGTACTCACAAACCGATTGGGTAGCTCTTATTATACACAAACCGTTTGTGAATGTCAAGTGGTTAGTGCAGAAAATTTCCCAAACAGTTTGTGACAATTCCAAAAGGGGGATAATGATATGACATTCGGAGAGAAGCTTCGCAAATACAGAACTGAGAAAAGACTCTCACAGGCTGAACTTGCAAAGCTTGCCGGATTAGGCGTCAACACAATCAGCAACTATGAAAGCGGAAAGACATATCCGCAGAATAGAGAAGTATATAAGACGCTTGCGGAGATACTCGGTGTTGACCCCGACCATCTACATAACGAGAACGATGATTTTGTTGAGGTAGCTCAACAGAAATATGGGTATCGTGGAAAGAAACAGGCTATGGAGCTTGTTGAGCAGATGGGCGGTATGTTCGCCGGCGGCGAGATGAGCGAAGAAGATATTGACGGTGTGATGAAGGCTTTGCAGGACTTATACTGGAAAGCCAAAGAGGACAACAAAAAATACACCCCCAAAAAGTATAGGAAATAAGTCCGCCTTATGGGACGAATATTTTGCTATACTTTGTATCAGGGCATAAATACGCCCTGAAAGGGGGGTAAATGAAATGATTGACTCTGTTGGAATATACAGAAAGGCAAATAGCCTCGTTCAACTGCACGGAACGAGAGATACAATTAAATTAGCGGAAGCGTCCGGTGTTGAGGTTGTTCCGGTCGATTGTTTCAATAACCTTCTCGGAATGTATGTGTACCGTTGGAAACATCGTGCAATGTTTCTCAACAATAGAATGGACGAATACCTGACGCTGATGGTAGCCGGACACGAACTCGGTCACGATATTTACCATAGAGAGCTTGCCAAAGGCGACGGTATGAAAGAGTTTGAGCTTTTCAGAATGCAAAGTTCCACGGAATACGAAGCCAATGCCTTTGCAGCACACGTTCTGATTGATACTGACGAATGCCTCGAATATGCCCGTGAAGGCTACGATGTAGTGCAGCTTGCAAAGGCGATGAACTCTGAAATCAATCTTATGCTGATAAAGCTTCAGGAATTAAGCAGACTCGGTTATCACATTCGGGTTCCGTTTGAGCCGAAAAGCGATTTCTTTAAGAATATAAAAGCGTAAAGGAAGGAACCGGTTATGCCGAAAAAGAAAAAGAACGAAATAACAATCCGTTCAAGTGCTGCTGAATATCTGACCTACGTTGCCTCTGTTGGCGGCGAGGAAAGCAGCGTTGAAATGCGATATGAAGATGAGAATATATGGCTGACGCAAAAGATGATGGCTACCTTGTATGATGTCTCAGTACCTGCTATCAATCAGCATTTGAAAAGGATTTTTGATGATGGGGAGCTTGTTGAAGGTTCAGTTATTAAGAAATACTTAATAACTGCCGCAGACGGAAAGAGCTACCTGACCAATCATTATAACTTGCAAGCTATTATCGCTGTCGGTTTCAAGGTCAACAATGAGCGTGCTGTGCAGTTCCGCAAATGGGCGGGGCAGATTGTCAAGGATTATACGATACAAGGTTGGACAATGGATGTTGAACGATTGAAAAAGGGCACTCTGTTCACTGACGAATATTTTGAGCGCCAGTTAGAGAATATCCGTGAAATTCGTCTTTCCGAGCGTAAATTCTATCAGAAGGTAACGGACTTATACGCTACGGCATTTGACTACGACAAGGACGCAAGCACCACCAAACTCTTTTTTCAAACCGTTCAAAACAAGCTGCACTATGCCACTCACAGACATACGGCTGCCGAACTCATTGCCGAAAGAGCCGACGCACAAAAAGAACATATGGGTCTCACCTCTTGGGAAAATGCGCCTGACGGAAAAATCGTTAAGAGCGATGTGTCAATAGCCAAGAACTATCTTACGGAAAGCGAACTGTCCTTTTTGGAAAGGATTGTTTCGCTCTATCTCGATTACGCTGAGTTGCAGGCAGAGCGCCATATCCCGATGAGTATGGAAGATTGGGCAAAACGCCTTGACGGATTTCTCGAATTTAACGGCACGGAGATTTTAACCGGAGCCGGTAAAATCAGCGCAGAGCAAGCCAAGCTCCACGCCGAGACGGAATTTGAAAAATACCGTATCATTCAAGACAGACTTTTTATGTCTGATTTTGACAGGTATATGTTGGAACTTGAAGAACGGGCAAAGTCCATATCCGATAACCACAAAGAAGATAAAACGGCGGAATAGCTCCCGCCGTTTTTATTAGTTGCAGACCAAAAAAATTTTTTGAATTTCTTGTAAGGTTTTGCTCTCTGCGAAGTCTTATAGATGAAAGGGGGTGGTAGAGTGACGGAGTTCGAGGAATTATACCGAACATATTTCGATGACGTGTTCCGATATATCCGCAGACTGTCCGGCAGTGAAAGCATAGCCGATGAAATCACAAGCGAAACATTCTTCAAAGCAATGCGCTCCATTAAAAGTTTCCGTGGTAACTGTGACATTAGAGTATGGCTTTGTCAAATAGCTAAGAACTGCTACTATACCTACCTCAAGAAGTCTACTCAAACGGACAGTATCGACGAAACTGAACTTTCAGAACTGCCTTCTGAGGAAGCAACCGCCGAGGAACAACTTATCAGGCAGGACGAAGCTTCAAGAATAAGAGCAGTATTGCATACTTTGCCAGAAACATATAAAGAAGTCTTTATGTGGCGTGTGTTTGCAGAACTGAGTTTCTCTCAAATCGGTCAGTTGTTCGGAAAATCCGATAATTGGGCTTGCGTAACCTACCACCGAGCCAAAAGAATGATACAAGAAAGACTGGGGGACGGAACCGATGAAAAATGAATGTAGTATTATTCGAGACCTTTTACCTCTCTATGCTGAGAATATGGTCAGCGACGACACGGCAGCTTTTGTAGCTGAACACTTGAAAAGCTGCGAAGCTTGCAGAAAAGAATACGAACAAATCAAAAAGCCAAAGCCGATACAAAAAGGCAATGACGCAGCACCTTTACAAAAACTTAGCCATAAACTAAAATTAAAACGCATTCAGACTATTGCGTTGACTGCCGTATTTGTTATCGCTCTGCTCGTTTCGGCTTTCGCCGTGTTGGGCGCTCCTATCTATCAACCGTATTCCGAAGGAATTGTTACCATCGAGGAACTCGGAGATAAAGGACTAACGCTGACATTTGATAAAAATGTAACTGACTTTCATTACGATATTCACGATGACCCTGATGACAGCAGCATTTGCATTTGCGATATTGAGGCGTGGACAACACTTTGGGACAAATGGTTTTCACAAGGAAAAGAGAACCTTTCGGCTACGGTCGTCAGCGAAGGCAAGCCGATGTACCTTTTCTATATCCCAAATGATACAAGCGAAAATGTTTGCCTTGCAAAATATGACCCTTCTGCTGAAAACCAAATCGAAATAGACGGCGAAACAAAAGGCATAACTACCCTGCCGAGACTGGTACTCGGATACTATCTTATCCTTGCGACTGGTGTATTGGGCATTATGGTAATCGTTTGGCTCCTTACAAGGAAGAAGCAAACTGTACGTTTGTGGGTAGAGCGTATCGGATTATATCCTGTTGCTTATATTGTCAGCCATTGCATAGTATCAGGTATTAACTGGACGACATATTCTATCAGCCGTGATTTTTCGCTTATTATCTTCTTGTCCATCTTACTATATAGCGGGCTGCTATTAGCACACAACATCTGGTATCTAAAGAAAGAAATCAAAACAGTCAATCGGTTATAAGCATTACAAAAAGACCGTCAGTTCTCTGCGGAGAGCCGGCGGTCTTTCTCTATACTTTTTCCTGAAAGCAATTTCTCACTTCTTTTTCCGATAAGCTCGAAACATCACGAAGGTGAGGACACCCAGTGCAATGCCAAAACAAATACCTACACCAATACCGGCGTAGCTCTCTAATACCTTGCAGAAAACCACGCTAAAAAGGATACTCATTGATATACCGACGCTTAATCCAACGCTGATAGCTGAACCTCGTTTCATTTTTTCCTCGCTTTCCTACGGCTGCTTTATATGCTTATTCAACAGTGCTCTACCTTTGCGCCATCACTTTGCCGCTATTGTTGAAGAATAAAAACCATCCTTAGATTGCTGCAACAAAACAAGCTCCCCTGTATTCAGAAAATGCTGCACCCTCTTTGCAATAAAAACATCACTGGTCAGTATATTCTGTTTACCCAATGCACTTCCGATGAGAAAAGCTACTTTGCAACTGCTTTCAGGAAACTCTCTTTTTATTAAACTGTCATAATAGTTTATATCGGCACTACAAACAATCCCATTTTCAACTACTCTAAGCATTGCGTTTTCTTGTTTTAGGACTTCCCACTGTTTAGCCAGTAAGTCTGTTTCTTCATTCGTTAGCATCGTCTCATTTTCAAGATAAGTACCGAAAAGCTGAGGCTCTACTTCACCCCATCCTCGATATTTTATACAGATATTATCCTCCCCTATAATCTGTTCGGGGAGAGAAACAATATGTATCTCCGTTCCGCTCCCATTAAGCATATGGGCTATAAACAGTAAGCCGCATTGGGCGTCCGGCGTTTGGTCTAACCATATTCTGATTTGTGCAGGCTTAGATTTCAGCACCTCCAAATCTTTGATACACGCAATCCAAAAATCCTCAAAATCCTTACTACCATCTTCACGCCCACAATATCTTGGAAAAAGAAATTGTTCACGGAGATATTTTTTTCTTGGACATTCTTCTAATGATATAGATGAAGCTATATCTCCTTCTGACAAGGCAAATGACACTCCTATAATATCCTCTTTCACTCCACCCAATGAAATAGCTGAGTTTTGAAGTTTTTCATATTTCCTTCTATACTCTTTGATTGCTTTTCGTTTAGAGAAAAATGGAAGCAATCCTTTTCGATTTGATATTACGCTGACCGCTCCCCCTATGAGGTTATCTTCACAGTGTTGTGCTAAAATCAATGCGCCCTTTACACTGTCGTTGAAACAAACTTCTAACATCCGTGAACCTCCAAATCGAGTATAATTTCCTTTATTATTTTAATCTGCTATCAATCCAGCTTTTTATTGCTGTCTCGTTTTCAGTCAGTTTACCACCATTAGGAAAGTTTACTATAAAACTCTTTTCGTCTCTATGATAAAGAAAAACTACCCTTCGTATATCCGATTTATCGGTGCCGGCAATACACAAAACAACTTCCCAATCAGCAGATAATACTTTGCGGCGAAATGCGTCGAATGATGTCGGCAATGTTCCGGCTTCTTTTGATAAGGTCAGACCTTGTGATAGCGGATAGTTGTTTGAGGCAAGGCTACACTCAGGTTTCGTAAGCATATCAAGCTGCAAATAATCAAAAATAATCTCTAATGCTTTTCTTTCAGTTGATACGTTATAATAACTTAGGTTATCCCACATTTCATCGTCTCATTTCCTTATGTTATCACAGCACACGGATTTCTTTAATTTCGACATAAGTTAAAATAACCATTAGCTGCGAAACAATAATCCCCAAAAAGTTCCGATAGCGACTACCCCTGTCAAGTATACTGAAAGAACACTGAATACAATAACCTTCACATACCACAATAGACCAGTGGCGTGTTTCCTTTTTCGCTCGACAAAGCACATTATTATTCCTGCTACCGAAAAAATCAAAGTAAAAATAAGTAATATCGCAACAAAGTGTTCCGGTAAAGCTTGTCCCAAATTCCCCAATATTGGACTTTTATACTGAATAATATATGCACAACTGATGGATATAACGCTAATTATCAATAAAATCAATGAAACCACAGACAGCACCTCTTTCTATCTTAATCAGTAATTCAACAAACGCCCGTTATCGTTCCATTCCCCGTACATAACGCCGTTTCGTGTGTTGTCTATCAATTTCTGCAATCGTGCAAGGAACAGTTTCGGTTGCTTCTTCTTTATTTGAATTGTATCTATACGCACTCGCTGATACAATTCCGGAAAGCTTTGAAAATTAGACCACACTACATCATCTGTCTGCAACGCTGCAAGAATGTCATCATCTATGACAAACCCTGCCGGCGTCATATCAGGTAAAACAGCACGACCATACTCGGTCATCATTCCAAGCTTATCCATTCTACGGCAGCGTTCTTTGTTCAGTTCAGACCAAAGGCTGCCTTTTTTTCTTGGAGCTAATTTCTGATATGTGACGCCGTCCTGCAACGTTTTTGTCGTACTGTCAATCCAACCGAAACATAAGGCTTCTTCCACTGCGTCAACATACCAAAATACATCGTCAGATGTCGGTCTGCCACGCTTCACCGCAACCCAGCATTCCTTTTCAGTCAGATGATTATGTTCAAGCCATTGGCGAAGCTCGTTACGGTTCTTTGCAGATAACACATTATCAGGCTTCATCGTCAATCTCCAAGTCGTTCATCTTATCATTAAATGTATAGAATTTCATCTGCACTTTTTCCTTAATCTCATTCTCATAAAGCCCTTCGAGGCTATTCATCATCGGATTTCGGCTCCATTATTATTCGTCTGCTTCCGTGTCCGGTATTTCTCACAACCATTTCCTGTCGCTGCCGGATACAAGAAGGACTTACTCCTCTTTTACTCCCACAAGCCGCAAGAGTTATGGGTTTTCCCGTAAAAACGCCCCAAAGCAGTAAAATATCATTTCTTGCAAGTTCTGTGCAGGCGCTATCAATCGCAAAGCAAAGTTCGTGAACATTCAGGTCTTTCCTGATTTGATAATCAGGGTAAATTCTCTGTGCGAACTCTTCAAGCTTCTCAACTGCCCTATCAAGATAAGCTGTATCCGCAATACGGTCGTACTTCCTTGTATAAGCTTGATTTCTGCCTTCAAGAGTCGAGAAAGCATTTCTTATGTCTCTTTCTTCTAATTCCATCTGCTCCCCATACCGAGTTTTCACAGAAAATCTCTTTACATATAAGGTTCTGTTTGAATATAGCCGCATATTAAACTTTTTGAGAACGGCGATGTATCGCTCCCTGAATTGCTTTTTTTCGATGGGCAATTCGTTATTGGAAAATTCCCTTGCCATATATGCCCAAAACAGCTTATACGGCTGCTCATCAAAACGAAATTGTTCCGGCAAATAGAGAAACAATTCATAGGCGTAATGCTTTCCCTGTTCTAAATACCGTTTCCTCGGCTTCTCTGAGTCAAGCCTCAAAAGGCTGCTCTCAATCGCTGTTCTGACAGATTGCTCATCATAAGAATTGGGATATTTGTTGCTCACAACCGCCTTTTCAAAGTCGATGATATTCCAGTCGGCATACTTATCGGCGCAAATAGTATCAATCAACTGATAAACATCTTTGATACAGAGCAACTGATATGTAGATAACTCTGTATAGCTCAAAGGTTTATACGATAAGCCTGCCATTATAATCACCCCGCTCCAACTTTGTTAAGCTTACTTTGCATATTTCTTGAAGTTCTCAGCCTGTTCAAGCACTTCCTTATAAACATCGTCCAAAGTGACCGGCGGATAGTCGAACTCGTCAAGGAGCAAAATCAAATCCACTTGCAAATTTGCTTTGATGTCCTCACGGGTCGCCCAATCGGTATATTTCGATTTGTCGTCAACGATTATCTTAATACGCTTAGCCAACTCAACCATTTTGTCGTCGGGATACTCAAATTCGTACTTTTTGGAAACGGCTTTTAGAATGTCATAGAACGCCTTTTCCTCGTAGTCAATCCCCATACTTTGGAAAGAATTTTTCTCTTTCTTCAATTCCTCTAACAGTTGAGCGAGTTGCTCTGCCACATCGTCGAGAACTTCATTGGCATACGCTTCATCTCTGCGGCGGTTATTGTACTCATCAACGACTTTTTTCAGTCTGTCCGCAAATTCGACGCCCATTATCTTATTTACCTTTTTGAACTCGTCAATCGCCTGGGAGAGCAGCCTTTGCAGTATCTTAATCTTTGTGTTCGGAAGCTGAATAGCGTTTATCTTATCCATATACTCGTCGCTGAATATATCGACCGCTATATGCTTGCCGCTTTCAAAGAGTTCCTCGATACCGTCAGACTGTATGGCACCCTCTAACATTTCACGCACACGGGCGTTCATCTGTGAGATGTCGGGAGCGTCACCCTTTGTCAGCTTAAAGAGGATAGAGCGCACAGCGCAATAGAAATGGATATAGTCCTTTTCTTCGTCGGAGATATTTTCGCTCGAACTGCAAAGGTTAAAAGCCTGTTTCATTCTCTTAACCGCCGCCATAAACCTTGTTTCCAGTTCATCCGAAAGCTGAACATACTCGACCGCACGATTGAGACAGGCGAGCTGCTCCATAGGCACCCCACAAAAAAAGTCTTTGCTGTTAAAATTGTGAAACATCTGACCGAGGACTTCCAACTGGTCTTTCACAATCGTAACGCACTGCTCAACGCCCTCAAATTCCTCGCTTTCAAAGTTCGTGTATTTTTTGAGGGCGGTATTCATATTCTTTTTTATGCCAATATAATCGACTATCAATCCCTTGTCCTTGCCTTCGCATACACGGTTGACACGGGAAATCGTCTGGATCAGGGTATGCTGCTGAATAGGCTTGTCTATGTAAATCGTATCCAGTTCGGGAACATCAAAGCCGGTCAGCCACATATCCACGACAATCGCAATTTTGAAATTAGACTTCGGGTTTTTGAACTGGCGGTCAAATTCCTTGCGGTCGTCCTTCGTGCCGAGCATATCAAACAGGTCTTTCTCATCATCCTTGTTGCGAGTCATTACCAGTTTGATTTTTTCCATCGGCTTTAACTCTTTTTTGTCCTTATCGTCGAGGATGACGTCATCGGAGCAGATTTTCTTTTCTGCCCATTCGGGTCTCAGCTCCGTCACTATCTTATAAAAGTCATACGCTATATAGCGGTTGGCACACACAAAGAGAGCCTTTCCCGCAACAGTCGCCCCTTCACGGACACGGGTTTCATAGTGATTGATAAAGTCCTCGGCAACCGCACGGAGAATGTCGGGGTCTCCGATGATAGCTTCCATCTTGGCGACAGCCTTTTGACTTTCCTCAATTTGATACTCGTTTGCGCCCTCCTGTTCGCATTGGGCATAATACTTCTCGATTTCTTTGACCTTATCGTTGTCAAGCATAACTCTTGCCGCACGTCCGTCATAGACAAGATTGACCGTAATGCCGTCACGTACTGCTTCGGTCATTGTATAAGCGTCAACAACGCCGCCGAACACTTCAAGCGTTCCGTCAACCGGCGTACCGGTAAACCCTACATAGGTGGCGTTGGGGAGCGAGTCGTGCAGATATTTTGCAAAGCCGTATTTTCTTTCTACACCTATTTCCGTCACTCGAACCTTTTGGTCGAGATTGATTTGGCTTCTGTGCGCTTCATCGGAAATACATATTACATTGGCTCTGTCCGTAAGAAGTTGCAGATCCTCGGTGAATTTCTGTATTGTCGTCAGGTAAACGCCGCCGCTTTCTCTGCCTTGCAGTTCTTCACGCAGCTTTTCACGAGACTCTATGCTTACAACAGTCTCGTCACCGATATACTTTTTCGAGCCGACAAAAAGCTTGGAAAGTTGATCATCAAGGTCGGTTCTGTCCGTGATAAGCAGTATAGTGGGAGAGGAAAAGAATTTGCTTTTCATCAGCTTACGGGTCAAAAAGAGCATAGTGTAGCTCTTACCGCAGCCGGTAGCACCGAAGTATGTACCGCCTTTTCCGTCGCCGGTCGGACGCATATGTGCCTTGATATTTTCAAACAGCTTGTTTGCGGCAAAGAATTGAGGATAGCGGCATACTATTTTTAAGTCGCTATCGGAGTTGTCGGGGAAATAAACGAAATCCTTGATTACATCGAGCAGACGTTCTTTACGGAACAGCCCTTTTATCATCGTGACAAGAGAATTGAGACCGTCAAACTCCTTATCATCTGAGTTTACCTTTCTCCAAGCGTAGAAGAAGTCATACGGACTGAAAAATGAGCCGTACTTATTGTTTGCCCCGTCGCTTATCACAACGAATGCGTTATATTTGAAGATTTCCGGAATATCTCTGCGGTAACGAACCGTAAGCTGCCTGTAAGCGTCCATTATCGTGGTGTTTTCTTTTACGGCGCTCTTAAACTCAAAGACTACAACAGGAATACCATTCACGAACACAATTCCATCGGGGATACGCAACTGATTGTTGATACCCTCGATTTCAAACTGATTGACCGCTTTGAAAATATTGTTTTCGGGAGTGTCGAAATCAATAAGTTCAATATAAAGGTCTTTTTGGGTTCTGTCCTCACGGTTGAAGATGAAACCATCGCAAAGCAGCTTTAACACAGCCTTATTTGCTTCGTAAATCGTGCCGGATATATTGCGAAGCATAAGGATAATGCTCTCAACCTCGCTGGGTGTGAGACCGTCCGCAGCATAGCGATTATAGAGGTACTGTTTCAAGTCATCGGTAAGCAATACCTCTGTTCTTTCTCTATGAATTTGGTCGCCGCTGACATAGGTATAACCCTCGTCTTTCAGCAGCTCCATTATGGACATTTCCAAAGCGTGTTCGTTAAAGTTTGCCATTGTAGTCACTCCTTCGGTTTGGCATTCTCGTTATCTTCCGATTGCTCGGTCAGGTATCTTTTTGGGTTTAAGTAGCGTTTGGTTCATATTTTCCTCTCAATCTGCGGTAAATGATAATTTAGAAGCTGCAATGAGGGCGTTGTTCGAGCATTTTGTGGTATCGAATGAAGCCTATGATTTTGATGAAGCGATAGACGACAAAATTGACTTCATCAATGGTCTTGCAATGCAAAATTACAGACCTGAAAAAGATGAAACTCCCATCCCAGTTATTAAAATCAGAGAATTGTCGCAAGGATACTGTGACGAAAACTCCGAGTTCTGCTCTAACCACATAGATAAATCGCACATTATACAAAATGGGGACTTGGTTTTTTCGTGGTCTGGGAGTTTACAAGCTTCGTTTTGGACATCGCAAACAGCAGGTCTAAATCAACACTTGTTTAAGGTTCAGTCTGACGAATATCCTCTTTGGTTTGTATATGAGTGGGTAACCTTTCATCTCTTAAATTTCCAAAGAATAGCCGAGAACAAGGGTACTACATTCGGACACATTAAGAGAGAGGATTTGCACAACGCTAAAATTAAGAGTGTTGGTATTGATGAAATCAACAAACTTAATAATCTTTTTCAGCCGCTACTCAATACAATCATTGCGAATTCAACAGAGTTGCATAGCCTGATGAATTATCAAAGGGTATTGCTCGCTCGACTAAGCCGCTAAATTATCATTTACAGCAGAAAGGCAGAGCAAAAACTTATTCCATAACTCTTGTGGGTGGCAAGAGTTAATATCGGGGAACCACCGCCCCATAGTCGTTCTCTTAACCTAATCAAAAGGAGAAACGACAATGAAACAGAAGTTAATCAATGATGTTGTTCAGGGAATGTTGCCATTCCTGAACAACGCACAAGCCGAAAGGCTGCAAGATGTGCTGCAACACGCACTTTGGCGCTATGAGGTCTGTGAAACGACAGGCGGAGAACCCGAACAGGAACAGGATTTGGTTGCCTTGTTCCTGTCCGCCAAGAGGATAGAGGGGTGTTCAGAGAAATCTCTGAAATACTACCAATCCACCATTCAGGCGATGCTTGACGAACTTGGAAAAGGAGTAAAAGAAATTGTAACGGAGGACATTCGAGGGTATCTGACGAATTATCAATGGAAGAAGCGGTCGAGCCGAGTGACGATAGACAATATCCGCCGTATCCTCTCCTCTTTCTTCTCTTGGTTGGAAGATGAGGACTATATACTAAAAAGTCCGGTCAGGAGAATACACAAAGTTAAGACGGCAAGCAATATCAAAGAGACTTACTCGGACGAAACGCTTGAACTTATGAGGGACAACTGCTCGGAGATAAGGGATTTGGCGATGATCGACCTGCTTGCTTCCACCGGTATGAGAGTTGGCGAAATGGTACTGCTGAACCGAAAGGATATAGACTTTAACGAGCGAGAATGTATCGTGTTCGGCAAGGGTGATAAGGAGCGAATGGTCTACTTTGACGCAAGAACGAAGCTGCACCTGCAAGCCTATCTCGACTCACGAGCCGACGAAAACCCAGCCCTGTTCGTGTCGCTGAAAGCGCCGCACAACAGAATGACGATAGGCGGTATCGAGACCCGCCTGCGAGAAATGGGGAAACGCTTGGGAGTGCCGAAAGTACACCCGCACAAATTCAGACGAACTCTCGCTACAATGGCGATTGATAAGGGAATGCCCATTGAGCAGCTTCAACAGCTCTTGGGGCATAAAAGAATAGATACGACTTTGCAGTATGCAATGGTCAAACAGAGTAATGTGAAGCTTGCTCATAGGAAATACATCGGTTGAGGTGAAAGAAATGAAGGAAGGCTACAAAGCACTTGGCGAATTTATCCGTCAGATAGATATTCGTAACACTGAGGGCAAAGAGGACAACCTGTTGGGCGTGTCTGTTCAGAAACAGTTTATCCCTTCTATTGCTAATACGGTTGGAACGGATTTCACAAAATATAAAGTCGTCAAAAAGGGTCAATTCACATATATTCCCGACACTTCACGCAGGGGCGATAAAATAGCCATTGCATTGCTTCAAGACTACGAGGAAGGTTTGGTAAGCAATGTCTATACCGTGTTTGAAGTTATAGATGAAGAAAAACTCTTGCCGGAATATCTTATGCTTTGGTTTAGCCGTCCTGAGTTTGATAGATATGCTCGCTTCAAATCGCACGGAAGCGTTCGTGAGATTATGGATTGGGACGAAATGTGCAAGGTCGAATTGCCCGTGCCGTCCATCGAGAAACAAAGAAGCATCGTAAAGGCTTACAAAGCCATAACAGATAGAATTGAGTTGAAAAGGAGGATAAATGATAATTTAGCGGCTTAGTAAAGTCAAAAAATTAGATTGCAACGCAGCCAAAGACTTGATTTCAGCTTTGTTTTCCCTGATAGAATCAAATATTGGAACCACTTTTTCCATAAAGCTATCCAAAGAGGTTTTGTCAGGAATGAGGATTTGTCGCTTCTTAAAGTCAGGTACAGTAATCTGTTGTTGAGAAGTACCTGTGCTATGCAAATCAATTGATGATAAAGCGAAGTATAAGTATTTGGCAGTCACAAACTGCGTATCGGGAACAACAGCAATAAGCCTAACAATTGGAACATATGGTTCTTCCCTTAAAAAAACATAACCAACAGTTCCTCGTGCAGAGACAGTAACGCTTTCATCAGAGATTTTAGCTTTATCTGTGAACCCGTAAAGTCCTTCTTGTTCAATTCCGTTTGAAAAGATAGGTACATTGCAGGTTTCGGACTGAATATCGCTGTATGCAGAAGGCTTGTCCCCGCCTGCACTCAATTCCGAAATGCTTTCAAGAGGAACTATACGCCATCCTTCGGGTAGAGCTGTATTGTCAACATCTGTAACAAACATTTTTTTGTAGACTGCTTGCGCTGTCGCTTCTAAATTATCATTTATCCTCCTTTTTAATGCTATTCTATCGGTTATTGCCTTATAGCTTGCGACGATTTCAAGCTGTTCCTCAATAGGGGGAACAGGCAACTGCATTTTTTCAAATTCTTCCCACGGCATACTTCCTCGGACTCCGCCAACAGCAATAAATGCTGCTTCTCGGTCAAATTCGGGACGTTTGAACCACATATCCAGATATTCAGGCAGAATTACCTTTTTATCTTTTACTCGGAAAATAGGGTAAGCCGGAGACATTATCGCTTTATCGTATTCGTCTAATCGTGCTACCGGAATTTTAGAGTCTCTGCTTACCTGCATAAGACTGACGGCAAAATCATCTTTTCTGATAACTTTATATTTCGTCAAGTCTGTTCCATTGGTATTCGCAACGGATTTAATAAAACATTTATCAATGCTTACGCCGAGAAGGTCAGTCACAGAGCCATCGCTGTTACGCTCATCTATTCTTTCAACAAGTTCATAAAGAGCTTTATAGTTCGATTTCATATCCCAACTCCTTGAACACACTCAGCAAATCTGCTTTTGACTTTTCCTCTTGTACAAGAAGGTCTTTCAGTTCGCTCTGCAAAGCTTTCATTTTGGTGTCAAAGTCAATGTTCTCATCACGGTTGATAAACTCGATATAACGGCTCGGAACAAGAGTAAATCCCTTTTCTTTGACCTCATCAAATGAAGCAGAATAGCAGAACTCCGGCACATTTTCATATGTCTGCTCAAAGCCTTCCTGCTGCCAGTTGTGATATACCGCCGTGACTTTCGCTCTATCTTCCTCAGTCAACTCTATGTACTTCTTTTCGTAAGGACTGCCCATCTGTCGCAAATCCATAAAAAGTATCTCATCTTCACGGTTGCGGTATCGTTTAAGCTGCCCGTTCTGCTCTACGACACGAGCCTTCTTATTCTTGTTCAAAATCCAAAGCGTTACGCTGATGTCTGTTGTATAGAACAGGTTTCTCGGCAAAATAATGATGGCTTCGACAAGATGATTTTCGATTAGCTGCTGACGAATTTTAAGCTCTGTACCATCATCGGACAACGCTCCGTTTGCGAGCAGGAAGCCGGCAACGCCGTTCTGCGAAAGCTTAGAGACGATGTTCAGTATCCAACCGTAGTTGGCGTTGCTCGTAGGCGGAACTTCATAACCTCTCCATCGAGGGTCGTCCACAAGTTCATTTTCCGCACGCCATTCTTTCTGATTAAAGGGCGGATTTGCCATTATATAATCTGCCTTCAAATCTTTGTGTTGGTCATTGGTAAAAGTATTTGCAGCCATTTCTCCGAGGTTTGCAGATATGCCTCGAATAGCCAAATTCATCTTTGCCAGTTTGAAGGTGGTGTTAGTGTACTCCTGTCCATAGATGGACACATTCTTTTTGTTTCCGCTGTGAGCTTCGACGAATTTAATCGACTGCACGAACATACCGCCCGAACCGCAGCAGGGGTCATAAAGAATACCGTCATACGGTTCAAGCATTTCGGCAATCAGGTTGACGATACATTTCGGCGTGTAAAATTCTCCCTTACCCTTTCCTTCGGCAAGAGCAAATTTGCTCAGGAAGTATTCATACACACGCCCGATAATATCGTTTTCTTCATCTTCGGTGTTAATACGGTTTATTTCATCAAGCAGTGAAGCCAGTTTTGCCGTATCAAAATGCAAACGGGAGTAATAGTTATCTGGCAAAGCGCCTTTCAGAGCAGGATTGTTCTTTTCTATCGTAAACAGAGCAGTATCAATCTTCAAAGCAATGTCGTCCTGCTTTGCGTTCTCGATAATATAACTCCAACGGCTTTCCTCCGGCAGATAGAACACGTTTTCCTGCGTATAGAAAGGTTTCATATCGGCGTATTTTTCGCCGTGGGTTTTAATGATCTTCTCTCTGCATTTCACAAATTTATCACTTGCGAATTTAAGGAAGAACAAACTCAAAACAACGTGCTTGTATTCGGCAGGCTCAATAGCGCCACGAAGTTTATCCGCACTTTTCCAAAGAGCTTCCTCCATAGATATTTCTTTTTTCGGTTTTGTTGTCGCCCTCGCCATTCTTGCGACCTCTCTTTCTGTATAGTTATCTCAGCCTTATTTTCTGTTATTTATCTTCCGGTAGAATTTCTACGATGTCGTCGAGTGAGCAGTCAAGCGCACGGCAAATCCTTACCAATACATCGGTAGTCACATTTTCACCACGGTTGAGCTTTCTGATGGTGTAATCGCTTATATGTGCCAATTCAATCAAGTCTTTTTTCTTCATATCTCGGTCAAGTAGTAAATGCCATAACCTTTTGTAGCTTACTGCCATATTCGTACCTCCCGTCCTGATACGCACTTATACATAGTTATTATACCACGAAATTCGATGAATTTCAACATCAATCAGAGCGAAAGCACGGTTTACTGTCAACATTTTTGTGAACAATGTAAAATTAAGCTTATATGTACTCGATGGGCGCTCTGTATCTGCCTTTGAAAGCAAGGGCTATGATTTGTATTCAGTTGTGGTCATACGCCTTTATGCGGCGTTTGGGGAAGAAAAAAGCGTCCAAGTTTTACGCTTGAACGCTGTGGTTAAATTTTTATGCAGTGGTAATTTCCGTACAAATGGGAAATTATGAAATAAAAGAACTTATTCCTGAGCAAAAAAATTCAGCACATAATCCTCACAACTAAGAATTAGCGTATCTCTTGCCTCTGTTCCATCCTCATATTCCGTCACACCCTTCACCATCTGACATACTGCGTCCTCAATAGTCGCTTCATAAATACTGCTTGTATCGTCACTGTCCAAGAGTCTATAAGTACCGCTCCATTTTTCAGAGGTTTCGTTATTCAGTATTTCTATGCTTGAACCGCTGATATGACAAGTAATATCCCGCGCATCTGCTCCTACATAATGGTTCTTTTCGTTTGCAGAACAATAAATGACAGCCCCATCATCTGCTCTTTGAATAGAGGACATTACCCATATTGTTGGTTCAATAGATGCTGAACTTCCTCCGTCACACGCACTTAGAGACAAACATACCACAAACGTCAGCATGAAAGCAAATACTCTTTTCATAAGAATTCCTCCCACAAATTTCATTTGTTTGAACTCCGCAAACGGAGATTTACATTGTAATCTTATGACTATATCATATCCAATTCCCATTAAACGCTGCTGCCATAATTGCTATCAATAATATAATAATCAGAACACATACTACAAGGCTAAATAAACAGACTATAAGTCCACTCGTCCATAAGGTGGGATACAGTTTTCTGCTCCTCCTCGTAATAATGGAAACAATCACGCCAATAAAGGATAGTATCGGTCCTACAAGTATAATGTCGGTATATGTATAGGGGGCATGGTTTGCACTGTAAAAATAAAGCGCAAACGTGCAAAAAGAAGAGATTCCCAGTATAAGCGGTAACACCATCAATTTTTTGTTTACTGGCTTTTTATCTTCCATTCTTTCTTTCCCTCAAATCCCAATTTGCCGTCCTCATTTTCTTCTCGACAAACGAGAAAATCACGACTTTTTCCTTTTCAAAAAGTTAATCGTTCTTTTCACAATAAATATTACACATATCAACCCTACAACTCCACAAATGATGGTATCCTTCAAGTCTGCAAAACCGCCTGTGTACCGCATCGCATAATAATAAATTGTCCATATCAGCATTAACACGAAGGCACTAATACTTAACCAATAAGATTTCTTAGTCATTTGATTTTTCTCCCATTAGCGACGAAACAATAATCCACAAAAAGCTCCGATAACAACTACCCCTGTCAAGTATACTAAAAGAACTATGCTATGTCGTCCTGCTTTACATTTGGTTTTCGTTTTATTCGCCAAATAGCATATTTAATGAAAATGGGGAGTAAAGCAGGTAAAACTGAGAATAGCAAAGCGTGTACCAAATAATCAATTCCCCATTTTGTTCCCCTAAGCACAGGAGTTGTAAGGTAAGGAATCAGATAACTGACTAAGGCTGTTGCAACACAGACAAATGCAATACTTCTTAGTCTGACTGATTGAAACAGCCTATTGTTTGCAATGATGCTGTAAAGAATAAGATTTGTGATTCCAAAGGTATGAATAAATGAAACCCCGAAAAGAAACGGGTTTTCATTTAGACTTTGTGGCATAAGTTCATCTACAACAACGATGAAAATACTTATTGCGGGCAACAGCAGCCCTATTAGAATAAAACATAATAAAGGGTGTTCAGAAAATCGCTTTTTCATATGTATGTTTCGCACCTCATACCTTCATATGAAGAAATATTATGCTAAAATATTGCCGGTACTCGGTTTACTCGTGTTGTTTTCCAATTAGGTTACGGACTACCTTCTAACCGGCTACTATTGGTTGTAGCGTTTTTTATTTTACCACCCAAATATGAAGAAATCTACAAAAAACAGAGATTTTTCGGTGAGAACACCCCCTTCGATGTACTACCGTTTCTTGAACACCCATAAAATATGTACTTGATGGCTGCCCTTGCGGACAGCCATCATATCAATATTGCGGCGCTCCGTAGCCGAGTATCTCGTAATGCCCTACGGCATATTGATTTATACGGCAGCTATCTCCTGAGTTACCCTCGACCGTGTAAACGATACCATTCTCGACCTTTTCAACGATACCCGTATGGTCGGATAGTCCGTCCTGCGGACCTGACGAGCCTTTGTTATCCCAATCAAAGAAGATAATCATACCCGCCATCGGTTCCAGCGAGCCGTCTATCCATTGCCCTCGGTCTTTGAACCACTGAACGCCGTTTACGCAACCAGCGTACTTCGGAATGATACCTGCGTCGATATAGCCACACTCATTGGCACACCAACTGACAAAGCAGGCGCACCATTCCACTCGGCTGTTAAAGCCGTACCAAGACCAGTACGGTTCGCCGCCGACATTTCCGACCTGAGACAGCGCAACCGTCACGATTTGGTCATCGCTGTATCCGATACCGTATAAAACGGCAGACCATAGCGAGTTGTTTTCCTCTTGGAGCAATTCGGCAAGGTATTCCTTTTGCTCCTCGTTAAAGCCGTACTGCGCTGCCATTTCGTCTACTGTCTTATGCGAGACTGTAATATACAGAAACGTCTCGGTTACTGTCGTTTCCGTCTGCACGATATTCCCGTGTCCGTCATCAGTCTCGGTTATCTCCGTATGCAATTTTGTCTCGGTTCGGCTGCTTATCTCGTTCATCTCCCAAAAGATGTCTTTGAGAAGTTGCTTCTTTTCATCGTTCATCGTTGCTACTTCCTGAGCATTGTCGGGATCGGTATTGACTTTGACGGAGTAGACGGCAAGCACATCTTTCCAAACCGCACGGCTTCCGCTCATTTCAAGCTTGTCATAGCTGACGGAGTTCTTTATCTCTTGTAGCCTGCCATCGTAATCAACATTGATTTCCTGTACGACCGTCTGCATAGTCTGACCTGTCCCTGAGTCCTCACCTGAAAAGAAAATACCGAAAACCGAACCTACTAACAACGCTATCAGACAGATAACGATAATCACAACAACGGCAACCCAACCGCCTGCCGCAATCGCAGCTATCAACGCTTTTGTCGCCGCTATAATCGCCTTAACGGTGGCGATAACGGCTTTAACTGCAAGTTTCACACCTTGAACCGCTGCCTTAGCCGCCGCTTTTGCAGCCTGAGCCGCTTTCTGAGCGGCTTTCGCAGTTGCCTGTGCGGTTTTCTGAGCCGCTTTTGCGGACTGTTTGGCAGTCTTAATCGTGGCTTTCGCTGTCTGTTCCGCAGTCTTGACGGTCTTTTGAGCAGTTCTGGCAGTACCTCTGCCAACCGTCTTAATCGTCTTTTTCCCTGCGGAAGTTGCGGACTGTTTTACCGTCTTTCCTGTCTGCTCGACGGTTTTGATAGAAGATTTGCCGGTCTGAGCAGCTTGTCTGCCTGTGGTCGTGGTAGTCTGCCTCTGCACCGATTGAGATGTCTGCCGTCGTAAGGACTGTTCGGCTCGCTTCTGCTTAAAGCGTTCCACGCCGTCTTTTGCCTTGACGAGATTTTCCTTTGTGGTCTGAACGCCTTTGCGACCTGCTTTATCCAAAGCGTGAGCGCCTTCGTGTACAACGGTATCCGTACCTGCCTCAAAACGGTCGGCAGCATATTCTTCTGTCGAAGTCTCTCTTGCCTCGACAGAATGTTCCGCCTTTTCTTTTGTCGCAATATAGGCGTGTTTCATTCTCTGACCGGCGACCGCAGCCTTGTCAATCGTCCTGACCGTACCTTTAACAACATCTCTCGTCTTTATATCAGCCATCGCTTCCTCCTTTCCTGTAACGCTTATTAAGCGCAAAAATGAGGGTAAAGGTATTAGACCCTTACCCTCGATGTTTCACGCTCTGTATGCCTTGTAAAATGGCGGTTTTTCGACCCGAAAAGCGTTACATTACTTCACTAATTTAGCTACGACAACGAGCCTTCCGTTAGTCCTTGAATACTCGCAGGTGGAAAGAGAGATCAGCTTATCCCCATACTCTGCGCTGACGCCGGTATCATACAGCGACAATTCTCGACACTTTTCGACATAGGCATTGAACTCGTCCTCGTTCTCTGCGTCTACAAAGTGATAATACTTGAAGCTGTCGGGACTATTAGAGTAAACAAAAGTTTTGAAAACGGCGATAACTTCGTATTCCTGTACATCGGTCAGGGTATTGAAGCTAATGCGCTTATGCTGCTTCCAAAAGGCTTTATCGGTAAATTTCATCAATCCTGCGAACATAGAGCCGTCGTTCATATGATGACCGTAAATGATGAGGTTGTCGCTCGGCTCCTGCACATCGCAGTTTTCCTGCACATAAGGGCAGCCGTAGTCGGTATAGGCTTTGTCAAAGCCGTGTTTCAGATAGAAATTCGGCTCGTTCTTTGACTGCATTACGGGATAATTGATTTTCGTATCTTCCACGGTAATCCAACCTACCATATCGCTGTTCTGCGTAAACAGTTCCGTATATTCCGGCAGAATGGTCTTGGTCTCCGTGTACTGAATAGGCTCGGCAGGCTCAACATTCTCATCGGGTTCGGTTTCTACAATTTCTGCAAGGCTGTCATAAAGTGCCTCCTGCTTTGCCGACTCGGTGTAATGCTTAATAATAAAACCGGCGCTTACCGCAAAAACAAGGATAAACGCCGTTAAAATCGGAATTAAGATTTTCTTATTCATAGGTTTTCCTTTCTACGCAAGGCGAGGGGTCAAACGCCCTCGCCCGGTTTGGTCGTCATCAGCTTGTAAAGCTGCGTGTTCGTCGGGAACTTGTTTACGAACGGAACGAGCGAGCTGCCCACCTTAATCAGCCCGTGTCCCGCTTCAACATTCGTGATATACGACATTTGAAGGTCAGAGATATTCAGCAGCTTCGCAAGTTCAATTCGGTCGGTCGCCGCCTGATTGAGCATTATGATGAACTCCGAGTTAGCAAGCATTGTCCTTGCTGTATGGCTCTGCAAAAGGTCGTCCACGTTCTGCGTAATACCGGACGCATAAGCGCCGTACTTTCTGACACGCTTCCACAAGGTAAACAGAAAGTTTGCGGAATACTCGTGTTGGAACAAAAGGTAAATCTCATCAATGAAGATGAATGTTTTCTTTCCTTTCGCTCTGTTCTGCGTGATACGGTTGAGAATAGAGTCGAGGACTACAAGCATACCGATAGGCATAAGCTGCTTGCCGAGGTCGAGAATGTCATAGCAGATCAGGTAGCTGTTCGTGTCCACGTTGGTGGGTTTTGCAAAAGTATTCAGAGAACCGTGGGTAAACAGCTCGATAGCGAGGGCGATTTCCTTTGCCTCCGGCTCGTCCTGTTTTAGTAGTTCGTCTCTGAAATCCTGCAAGGTGGGAACCGTACCCTGATAATCATTTTGCTGATAGGTACGGTAGACGCTTGCTGTGCAACGGTCGATAATAGACTTCTGCTTTGCTCCGAGGTTGTTTCCGCCGATGAGTTGTTCGCACAATGACATAATGAACTCCGATTTAAGAATGACAGGGTTCGCTCCGTCGCCGTACTCCTTGTTCATATCCATAGCGTTAATGTGATTGGGCGAGGTTGCAGAGATATTGATAATCTGACCGCCCATAGCCTTGACAAGCGGACTGTACTCTCGTTCGGGGTCAATGATGATAACATCGGCGTCGCTTGACAAAATCAGGTTGATAATCTCATTCTTCGCTGCGAAGGATTTACCGCCGCCGGATACGCCCAGGATAAACTCGTTACCGTTGAGTAGCTGCTTGCGGTCAGCGATAATCATATTTTTGCTGATTACATTCTGCCCGTAGTAAATGCCGTTCTCGTGGTAGATGTCCTGCACTCGGAACGGGATAAACACGGCAAGGCTCTCAGTTGTCAATGTGCGGAAAGCGTCAATCTTTCTCGTGCCAAAAGGCATAACGGTATTTAAGCCGTCCATCTGCTGATATTTCAACACGGCGAACTGACACAGGTGTTTTCTTGCCGTAGTAAGAAGCGCCTCCGTGTCGTTGTCAAGCTGCTCTTTCGTGTCGGCTGTATGAACCATAGTCAGTACCGAGAACATCATTCTCTGGTCACGGGTCGTCAGGTCGTCGAGGAACTCCTTCATTTCCTTTTTCTGCTGCTCCATATCGTAGGGGACGGTAGCGGAAAAGTTGTTGTTGGCGTTCTGCCTGCGCTGCCAGTTCGTGATGTTGGTCTCAACGCCGAGCAGTCGGCTTTCCGCCTCTCGTACCGCTTCATCAGTAGGAACCGGCACGATGTCAATCGACATCATCAGGTTACGGTTCATATCGGTAAGCTCCGCCACCATACTGTCTTTGATATAGGACGCATATTCACGAAGAAAAAGGACTCTCCCAAAACGGTCTCCCATCTTGAAATAGTCCTTTTCAAACTCCATTGTGTCGGGGCAGATATAGTCTTTGAAATCGTGTCCTTTCTTTCGGGTCTCTTTGATGTCAAAGCGGAAGGACGTTTCCTCCCCGACACGGAAGAAGTCGTGAATGATACGCAGCCTTTCGTCCGTTTCAAGTTCCACGCACTTGCTGCCCAGCCTCGAAAAGTGAGCGATGAGATCCGCTCCGACACGAGCGAAGTAAGTGCGGGCGTCCTCAACGCTCTTTTTGTTAATGGAAATGGTCACATACTTATCCTGAACGATGGCGTTTGCGCCGGTCGCCTTGTCGAGAAGTATCTTGTTGTATTCTCTGCGGTACTTATCAAGCGGGTCGCCAGTCTCATCAATCAGGAACGCCTTTTCAAAGTCAAGGCGATTGAGCCGTCTGTTGTTAATGGTCAGCTTCGTTGTCGCTCCGCTGTCAAGAGAATTGAGCAGCTCGGAGTATTCAAGGAACATCGCCTCTTTGTCCTCACGGCTTGCCACGGCATAGTTAATATCCGTAAACTTATATGTCTTGGAATACTTATCCTTGCCGACTTTGAAAATGCCATCGTCGTAAATCGCCTTTACCGGAATGACATCCTGCACTCCCTTCGGCACGACAAACTTCTCTTTATCCTGTTTCAAAAGACTTGTTAGTGTCTTAATCATTTGCTTTTATAGCCTCCTTTTGTTTCTGTTCGATATTCGGCTTCATCAGTTCGTAGTAGGTGTTCGTGGAATGGAACACGAGCTTCTTCGGCATAAGAAACTCAGACTTGATCCACGCATAAATCGCTTTCTCTGCGGTCATACCGTTGTATTTGACAAAGCCGAGAGCCGCAAACGGAGCGGCTCCCAAAATACACACCCACGACACGGTTTCCGTACCGAGATATGGTTTCAGCAGGAAATATAACCCCACCGCCACCACAACGGCGCAGAGAGAAAAAATGAACTGTCTGAGTGACAGTCCGAAAAACATCGCTTCTGTGTAATTTCTGATTTCACGGTTGATTTTTACTTCCATCGGTTATTCCTTTCTCTGCAATAGGCTTCCTTTGCGTGCTTGATTTCTTCCTCGCAGACGCATTTCTCAGCCAAGCAGTTAATTTTTCCTTTGCGTTTTCCGCCATAGTAAAGGCAGTATTTACAATCGCAGTCGGCAAGGGTATATCCCTTGAATTTGTTCAATATCCTTTTCATATCGCTCACCTTACAGTCCCATCATTTCTCTGATGATACGGTCGGACATCTTCACTGCGCCGACAAGGACAAGCATATTAAATACAAGCTCTCCGATATATGCCCACACCTGTGTGACTGCCGCAGCGTCAGGGTTGACTACCGGCGGACTTGACGCAAAGAGCGAGAAAATGATACAGGCAAGGACAATAATTGCTCCTTCAAGCAGCACGGCGCAGTAGCTTTTCAGAAAGCTTTTGCCAACATTCTGCGTCGGTTCTCCCGCAAAGGTCGATAGCGGTATCGGAGCCATCGCCGTATACATATACAATTTGAAGAAGCGACCGTAAACGGTCATTATCATTATGAACGAGAGTACGGTAATGAACAGACCGCCGATAAGGGTTACTGCCCAAAGCGGTATGCTCTCAAAGAAACCGCAGTCCTCGATTGTGGTTATCATCTCTGCCGGCAGGGTGGTTTGCTGCGGACTTCCGAAGCCTGCCGCCGTCATTATCGAAGAAATGGTTCCCTGCACGATATTGAAAAGCGCAAGCATTAACTCCATTCCATAGGTGATGACGCCTTTGGCAATGGCAAATCGAATGAACAGTTTGAGTGCGTGTTCGGGCTTTTTAACTTCCGTGAAGCTTCCGCAGGTTCTGACCACGCCGATTACGAAAAACAGCACGAGCAGAGCCAAGCCGATGGCTTGAAGCGCACCGTTGATATTGACTATGACGCTCCAAATACCGCCGCCTTTGAAATTCTGCGGACTGGTCGTTATAAGCTGCCATATCTCGGCAAGTTTCTCGTTCCAAGTTTCTAAGGCGTTTTCAAGGTTTTGTACTACCCAGTTATCACTCATCTTTCGCACCTCCTTATACAAATTTGGGGGCGTACCGTTTTACCGATACGCCCCCTGTGCCAGTTTTCAATCAGCCGGTGATAAGGGTAAGGATTTCCTTTGCGAAAGTGATGATGATACCGCCTGCAAGGGTCAGAAAGCCGTTCGCTCTCTGAGACGGGTCGTGGCTTTTCAACGAGAGACCCACCTGCACAATACCGAAGCCGAGCAGGATAAGTCCGATTGCACGGATAAGTCCGAAAATGAAATCGGACAGGTTATTTACTACCGTAATCGGGTCAGAAGTTGCCGCAAATGCGGGTACGCAGGTGCCGGCAATGATTGTCAGCACAGCGACAAGAGAGCAGTAAAAACGGAAGCCTTTCTTGACCTTGCCGGTCATAGGCAGCCGAGTAGTGGTGTTGTTCTTTTTCTTATTCATAAACATTGTGTTTACCTCCATATATTAAAAGTTGTTGTCATCTTCAAAGTCCTCATCGGACAGAAGCTCATAAGTTGTTTCGGATGTCTGAATATCAGATACCTCTTTCGGGTTAATATCCAAGACAGCGATAGACGACGTTTTCAAATTTACTTCGCCGTGTCGGTACGGCTTTTCTTTTCCATCGGCTGTCATTGCCACGTTTGGATGTTTCAAAATGTCGTATTTGAAATCCATCACAGGTCGCTCACCTCGGATAAAGAGGATTGCGTACTGGTTATCAAGTAGCCTCACCTCATCAGGTGTGAGCAGTTCACGACCGCTGATTTGATAGTTGGTCGAATAGTTGCCGTTACGCCCCATACTCTTGCCGAAGGTATTGGTGTCAATGGTTTCCTTGCCGAGCAGCTCCGACACATATTTATGAGTGGACTGTTCGTTGCCGCCGAGGTAAAGGAACTCATCGCAGTTACCTACAATGCTTTCCCATTGTTTTTCAAACAGCGCCTTCAACTGTGCCAGGTTCTGCAAGATGATACTCACAGAAACGCCACGGGAACGCATAACCGACAAAATCTTATCGAAATCGTCGGGAAGCGACACATTGGCGAACTCGTCCATCAAGAAGTGGACGGGCATTGGCAGGCTCCCGCCGTGGATATGGTCGGCAGCGAAAAACAACTGCTGAAAAAGCTGCGTGTAAAGGATAGACACCAAAAAATTAAAGCTTGAGTCGTTATCGGGTATCAAAGCAAACAGAGCGACCTTTTTCTCACCCATAGAGGGCAAGTCCAGTTCGTCCGTAATCGTAAGAGAAGCGAGACTTTCAAGATTGAACTTTTCAAGTCTCGCCGCAAGGGTTATCTGAATGGATTTCAGGGTTTTGGCAGAACCGGCGTGGTAGGAATGATAATATTTCAAGGCGATATGCTCCGGATTTTGAAACTCCAATTCCGAGAACAGCTCGTCAAGCGGAGACGGGCGGGTATCTTCCTCGTCCTCAATCGACGCAGCTCTGAGCATTTCCATAACCATCGCAAAGTTCTGTTCTTCCGGTGGCGCTTCATAGTGCAGATAAAAAACAAGCGCCAAAAGCAGCATTGAAGCCGCCGTATCCCAAAATGGATCGTTGGACTGCGAGCCTTTCGGAGTGGTACTCTTAAAGAGGTTCGTCACGAGCTTTTGCACATCGTTATCCGATTGCAGATAAACAAAGGGATTGTAACAATGGCTCTTTTCCATAGAGATAAGGTCAAGGACTCGAACCTCATATCCTTTTTTCTCAAGGAGCCTGCCCGTGTCTCGCAATATCTCACCTTTCGGGTCAAGAATGACGAATGATGTGTTGCACTGCATAAGGTTCGGCTTGCAGTAAAACCTCGTCTTGCCTGCGCCCGAACCGCCGCACACGAGAGTGTTCAGGTTTCGTCTGTGCTTTTTGGCATTGAGACCAATACGCACATTCTGCGTCATCAGTTTATTTTCCGAGGGCGGGGATTGTCGGTATTTCTTATCCACGGCTTTTGCGCTGCCCCATTTCGCAGAACCGTGTTCCTCACGCCTTCGGTAGTTCTTCTGTGTTGAGAAGTAAATTCCAATGCCCATCGCATAGGCAAGAAGCAAAACGAGGACAGTTTTTAAGCTGTCCTCGCACACTTCTATATGGAAAGGGTCATTGAAAACGGTCAAAAGCTTTGGCAGTATCTCAGGCAAGCCGCCTTTGACAGACGGCGCTATGAGCAGCGCAAGCCATATGACCAAAGGGATACCGATGACGGCAAGGACAATCGAAGCCTGACGGTCGTTATCTCGCTTCATCTCGCTCCTTAATCACTTTGAACTTTTTCTGCGGGGCTGTGCCGACCTTCACAATCAGGTCGTCAATGGCGTCGGTAGATTTTCCCTCATTCATAAGGTCTGTCTTTTTATCATTCAGAGTGCGAATGATGATACCGTGTTCATAATCGTCCAAAGCAATGTGATACAGTTTTTCTCTTTCCATAATCGCACCTTATCTTTCGTAGTCTTTGCTTCGTGCCTGCTTCTGCTTATACTGTACTTCCGAGATACGAGAATGAACCTCAGACATTGCGTTTCTTGTCTTTGAAAGCTCGGCACGGACTCCCTTCGGCTCCATCTCTTTGAGCGAGTCGGGAATACGGTTGATAGCAAAGTTCTGTGTATCTACGCCGTACTTCTTGCAGAGCATATACCCGATACACACGGCGGGAAATCCCATCTCGGAGCGGCTGTATCGTTCGCTGTTGATGGAAAGCTGAGCGTGACCGAGTTCCTGCGCTACGCATTGTGCCACCGCCACGCTGTCGCCCGTATTTCTCTTTACGAAAAGCGTCTGCTTGTCATTGTTGTAAAATGCCGCCATATTGGGATACGGCAGCTCATCGCAAGCCTCCACTTCCACCGGAGACGAGTCAAGCATAGTGGTGATAAGAGCCTTCGGGTCTTTATTCGCCGTTGGCGCCGGCGTTTTGCGCCCGTTGGTCTGCGACACATCAAATACCTTTTTCACATTGTAGGAAACGCCGGTCGAACCGTCCTTCTTTGTGTATTCGACCGGTTCAAGGATAGAAATGCTCTTTGCACCTTTCGAGACACGCACATTTTCTTTGCTCCAATCGTCGTAGTCTTTGAGCTGCGTTGACGTGGGAAGCTGCTTATAGATGAGCAGGGCATTGACGGCGGAATATCTGTCCATACGGCTCTGCGTATCGAGAAAAGCGGTGAACTTCTCAGGGTCGTTTACGATTTCTTCTACCGCCTCGTCCGCCATCTGATAGACGGCTTCCTTTTCGGCTTTTTTCTTTTCTGCATATTCCTCTTTGGAAAGCTTCGGTCGATTATCGGAAGCCTTTTTCGGCGTAAAATTGTTTGTCATTATGATTACCTCTCTTTCGGTTTCTTCGATTTGGATTTGGGTTGCTGATGAACGGTTTGAGCCGTTTTCGTTTGAGATTTAGGTTTCTCGGTCTCCGGCACGGTTCGCTCTGCTTCTTTTCTCTGTTTCGCCTGTGCAGCATATCGGTCAAGTTTTTCTTTGACCGAAGGCTTCTTCTCGGCGGGCTTTGAGATACCCTTATCAGTTTGCAAATCTGCCGGTTCTGAGTTTTGCCTTGACAGAGGGTTTTTGTCTGTCTTGGCGACTGTGGGGTTTTCGTTGCTGCCCATTTCTTTCTGAATAGGTTTTCTGACTGCTTCCTCCGTAATGATTTCGCTCTTGCTCTTGGTCGGCTTGTCCTGTTCCTTCGCCTCACGCTGCTCGACAGCTTTCTGCGCCTCGGTAACAATGGCAGCCTTGTCAACAGAGCTGAGTTCAAATCTTTCAACGATACGCTGAATTTTGGAAGCGTCCTCGGCACGGGCGATAATATCAATCGGCACGTTGTCGCCTTTGGTGTTTCTGTCCCTGAGTACGCAGTACAATACACCGTAACGCTTTGCCTGCTCCGTAAACTTTTTCAAGTCCTTGTTGGGGATAGTAAACACTTTCAACTCCTTGCCGGACTTAATCATATTTGTAAGTCTCGCCTTGCCCTTTGTCTTTTGCTCCTGCTTCAAGACCGAAACAAGCAAAAGGGCAACATTCTTGGCAGCCGACCCCGATAGTTTAGCGGCGACTTCAAAGCCTTCAAGCGAGAGCCTGACGACTTGTTCCGCTGCGTCACCTCCGTTGTTCATAACGGTTGCGCTCCTTTCCTTTGAATTTATCTTCATCTGCGTGGACTTGTTCGAGGTTGTGTTCTATGACCTTTGACCTCTCTGCAATCCCATCGCAAAGCGTGACCTCCTTTCGGAGTGTCCGTATTCGGTCGGTTATTGTCGAAATCTGTCCCTTGACCTTTGAAAGCTCATCGTCACTCAAATTTCTTCTAAGCGTTTTTCGCAGGTGCGTTCTTTCGTCAGTCAGGGTTTCGATTTGATTTTCAATCGACGCCTTATATGAGAAAAGCTCCTTGTCAGTAGAGATGTTCTCCCTGCCAAGAAGTCTTGCCTCCATTGATATGCGGTCGAGTTTCAGCAAATCCTCTTTGAGAAGATAGTGAAGTCGTGCCGTGTTCTGCTTTTTATACTTGGGCAGATAACCAAGTCGGTAACAGTAGTAAAGATACAGTCCGTACAAACCGCCTTTCTTGCGAAGCTTATTTCCTCTCGTTGGCAGTCGGTACTGTCTCGGTCGAAAGGTTTCCCTCTGAAACGGCTCTATTTTCATCCTCTGATTTTCGATGAGCCTTCGCTTGATAGCTTCATTGGTGTATTCCTCTCCGAGATTTTTCAGGCGTATCGGTTTGTCGTAGCCTTTGATGATAATCGTCCAATACTTCCTGCTCTCGCTTACTTGCAGCTCGCACCCCATTTCTTTGAGAGCGTATTTCATCGCCGCAAGATTGGTGGAGTGGGAGATAGCTTTGTCGATTGCTTCTCTCGCCATTGTGTAGCGGGTCGGCATACCGGCTTTCTCTTTTTTGTAGTAATAGGACGACTGTTTGCTGCGGTTCGGTTTTGGATTATAATACAGTCCGTACTTCTCACAGATACGGTCGGCAACGAGCCTGAACTTGAACCAAGCTTTTTCTTCTCCCCATAGTCTTTTGCCATCGACAAAGGACACAGAGTTGATTACGAAATGGCAATGCAGGTGTTTGGTGTTCAGGTGTGTCGTCACCACGATTTGATAACGCTTTCCCCAAACCTCGTTTGCAAACTCCATTCCGATTTTCTGTGCAAGCTCCGGCGAGATGTCCTGCTCCTTAAAACTCAGGTATCCGTGGTAGGCTTGTATGCCGTCCTCTTTGCCGTAGCCTTGCTTTACGGACACGAATTGGTCACGGGCAGTCTCAGGATTGCAGTTGATACCCTCAACATAAAACTCCTGCTCCGTTTTTTCCTCGTCCTTTGCGTAGTCAATCACATCTCGGAGCGCCTGATACTGTGCTTTGGTATAAATAATCCTCACCGCAGTCTTTTTGGGATTGGTCGCATAGTCAATGACCTGTCCGAGCCGAGTGGTAACAGACCATAGCTTACTTACTGCCACTTCATCTCGCTCTTTTCAGGGCGAAGGAACACCCTCTCGATGTCCGCCTGAAATTTATGCCATCGCTGCGCTTCACGCTTCAACATCGGTGCGTCCACAAAACCGAGGGTGTTTGCCTTAACGGAAAGCTGATTGATGTTGTTGCCGATGGCGGACAACTCACGCATTGCGTCGTAAAACTTCTCGTCGGGTTTCTCTCTCGGCTCGTACCCTTTGAGAAGCAGACGGATCAACCCCGCCTCCGACACACAGGCTTTCTTTGCTTTCTTCTGCAAGTCCTGCGCTTCGCTGCGGTTAAGACGGATAATCTTCTGAATATTTCTTGCTCTCATTGACCTCGTTCCTTTCACAGATTTCATCGTGCAGGCGGTTTACTTGCAGAAGGCACATTATCACGATACCGACCAAACCGCCGAGCATTAGACCTATCATAAAAAAGATAAACTCACTCATAATTTTCACTCGCTTTCTGTATTGGGGTATTAGGGGCAGCCCCTAACGAGAGTACCGTTTGGGAGCTTTGGCTATCCAAATGGTCTGCTCGCTAAGAATACGCACTCCTATCGGGCTGCCCCAAATTCTGTCGCTCATCGCTCCATTTCCTTTGACTTTGGCTTAAAAGGCACAGCCGTAATTCCGTTTTGGGTACGCACAAAAGTCTCAGGATATTTGAACATTCTCTCGTATTTCTGAGCCAAATCTTTCGGAAGGCTTTGGAATGTTTCGGACTCAATCGGAGCATAGCAGATAAAGAATTTGCCGGCGATGACATCAAGCATTTGCTTTTTGCTGTCGTCCTTCATATAACATCTCTCGATTTTCCAACCGTCTTTTCCGCCGTGTTCCTTTGCCATATATCGCTCCAAGCGAACATTTCTATCGCTCCCGTCAAGGGAAGAACCGTAAATCGAGTAGCCACCCATATTCGGCATAAACGCCTTGTTGTTGCTGCTTACCGCATAGGTTCTCGCTGCTTCGGGGTAGTCCTTATCGAAACTGTCCGCAGAAAAAACGATGAAACCGACAACGGAATTTCCGCCGCTGCGCTCCACTTCTCGGAAGCGAGAAGTCATTTCCTCATAGGTCATTTCTTCTTCGGGAGCCTCGCTGTAAATGGCTCGGTTATACGGCTCGCCGTTGATTTTTCCTTCCTCGTTGCAGATGATAGCGACCTCATCGCTGAATGGCATATATTCCTCAATGTCACCGCCAACCGCCCTTTGCATAGCTTCAAGGCTGTCCTCAATCTCGATGAATTTCGGGTACTTGTTTGGCTCAACCAAGAGGACTGTAATCTTATTTGCCGGTTCCAATTTCAGAAAAAGCTCGCTCTGTTTTGTTGCGGTCGGGTCAAAAACAACCTCGTTAAAACCGATATTGTCGCAGAAATAGAAACCGTCTTTCAGCTTGTCCGAGCCGGTCACTTCTACCACATCGGAGACCGAAAGCGACCTTGCCCGATACCCTTCGGGGTGGTTGATATTAAACATTCGGAACACATCTTCCAAGCTCTCGCAGTTGATTTCGCCCTCAAAAACACTGTCGTAAATACTGCTGTCAATGACCGGCGCTCCGGCTTCTGTCATAGGCTTATCGTATAAGCCACGGAAGGCTGCGGTATGCTCATCGCGGTCTAAATTGACCTGATAGATTTTGATTTTCATTAGCGTTCAACGCTCCTTTCACGATTGTGATTTGGCTGCCTGATATGCAGCTTTGAACATAAAAAATCGTTGACATCCTTGCCGCAGGGCGGCGGATCGTCAACGACTTCATAACGGTCGGGCAGAATGGTTTTTAGAGCTTCCGTTATTCTTCTGCCCGCCGTGTCGTTATCAAAATGAAGAACAATGCGATTGATATTTGGGTGCTGTTCAAGGAACACCTCAAGGGCAACCGGCACTTTGCTCTCGGCTATGTTTCGCTTCGGCTGATACACGCCGGAAAGAGAAACAAGGTTTTCGCTTCTCCAATCCTCGCCGTCAAGCTTCATCAAAGTGGCATAGGAGAGCAGGTCGATGGCACATTCAAAGAGGTGCAAATCCCGTCCGTTTCCATCAGAGATACGGAACGAATACTGCTTCTTACTGCCGGAACAGTCGCCCATAATCCTTGCGGAATTGGTAGCTCTGTATGCGGCGTACTTCGCTTGTCCGTTCTCATCAAAGCCGACAAAGACGGCGTTGTGATATGGGAGAGACTCAAAGAGAAAACCTTTCTGCAAGCAGTAGTTGATGATTTCATAGTCAATCCCACGCCCAAACAGATACTCTGTAACCTTGTCCGCCGACTTGCATTTTTCGGGAAGCAGGAGCGGCGTTTCCGCCGCCCTCGCTTCTTCTTTTTGTACGTTCCCCATAACAGGATAGGCAACAGTAGTGTTTCCCAAAATAGCTTGCACGGCTTCGAGAAAGCTATATCCCTGCACTTTTATGAGATAGTCGAGAGCAGTTTTGCCCCCGATACCTCGGCTCCACCACATCCATTTTCCGTTGGAGATTTTCAGGCTGTCGTGTTCCTTCGTGCAATAGGTGTTGCCCGAAACTCTGACGAGCTGGCTCGGTTCGCAGGCTTTCAGGTAGGTCAAAAGGTCAATCTGTTTTGCTTCCAATATCACCTCCGGCGATATATACGGCATATCGTCACCTGCTTTCTTTCTGCCGTGCTTTCATCTCTTTGACAGCACGGTTTACCGACGAGTCAATGCTGTCACGCACCATATCCATATAGTTCACATCACTTTTAAGCCAGTCGTTATACAGACGGTCAAGAGGGTGTTTGCATAGATACAAAGCTTTTGCCTTTGCCGGTTCAAGCTCCATCAAACTGCACTCACTCAGGAAATCCTCTTTAATCGTAAGCTCGTAAGTGTGTTTCAAAATCTCTGCCGGTTCTTTGGATTTGAATTTCTCAATGAGGTTATCAAATTCCTTTTGCATTTTTTCGCAGAGTAGTTGGTTATAATCGGTTGCCATATTCAAGAACTCCTTCCTTTGTTGATTTAATTGTAAATTGGTTGTTAGCGTTCATAATCTCGCTCCCTTTTTTCCGGTTGCGCCTCGCCTTCATCGGGCTCACCGCCTACGATTTCATTCTCGTTTTTATCAAGGTTGAGCAGAATGTTCAGCTCATCAAGACGAGCCATTTTACTTTTCAGTTCTTCCTCTTTTGAGAAAGGCTTTTCGGCTTCCGCCTTTGCGGTCTCAAACTGCTTCTCGGTATTTTCAAGGTCGTTTTCAGCGCCTTTCAGCATTTCCTCAAAGCGTTCAATGCCGTTGTCAATACGGGTGATGTTGCCGTGAATATCCTCGCCCAGAGGCACGTTGCGGCTCGTCTCGCCTTTGAGTCTGACGACATATTGGCGCTCCACGGTGTCAAAGAGCAGCTCGGTCGTAAACCCTCTGTATGCTCCAAGCGGAACGGGGTCAGGACTGTTCATTTCCTTGCAGGCTTCGATAATTGCTTTGCCGGCTTCTGCTTTTTCGGTATAAAAAACACCCTTGACCTCCATACCGGCAAAGCGGTCATCGGTAGGCTTCGGGTGTTCCTGCGCCGTTTTTACATCTGCCTTTAAGCCCTCGATACGTGAGTGCATAGAGGCGATACGCTGCGGATAATATTTGATTATCTTGTCCTCCAAGCTGTACTTTTCGGACAGGAAATTGGATTTTAAGAGCTTCAATTTCTGAACCTGAATATCCAAGTCCATCTTCTCTTTGATATACGGATTGCCCGTTGCGAGCATTTTTATCTCGGCGTAGGACAGCGCCGTTTCATCTATATCTTCTGCGGAACGGACAGGCGATTTGCTCGTCATAATCTGACTTGCGAATTTCTGCTTGCCCTCGACGAGCTGATACAGATATGCGTCAAAGGTTTCTTCCGTAACAAAACGGAACACATCAACCTCGGCATTGGAGTTGCCCTGTCGAATGCTCCTTCCGAGACGCTGCTCCAAGTCTGACGGTCGCCAGGGACAGTCAAGGTCAGAGGAAGCGGCGAGTTTGTCCTGCACATTGGTTCCTGCTCCCATCTTTTGTGTGCTGCCCATCAGGATACGAACGTCACCTCGGCGCACCTTTTTGAACAGCTCTAACTTCTTTGCTTCGGTATCCGCTTCGTGTATGAATTTTATCTCATCAGCCGGCACCCCTTTCTCAATCAGCTTTTTGCGAATGTCATCATAGACGGAAAAATTGCCGTCGTTCTTCGGGGTGGAAAGGTCGCAGAAAAATAACTGCGTCAGTCGCTTTTCCTTTCCTTTTTCCCACGTTTTGAACATCTCATTAACGCAGGCGTTCAGCTTGCTTCCCTCAAAATCAGGCAGCATAGGATTGAGCAAGCGTTGGTCAAGGGCGAGCTTACGCCCGTCGTTTGTAATTTTCAGCATATTGTCTACGCTTGCGTCCACCGCTCCGCTGTGTACCTTTTCGGCTCGTTCTGCAAGCGCCTTCACCATCTCTTTTTGGATTTCAGACGGCTTCACGGAGATGTTGTGAAAGTTTGCTTTAGGCACGGGAAGGTCAAGCATATCTGCGGTTTTAATGTCCGCCACCTCTTTGAACATTGCCATCAGTTCCGGCAGGTTGTAGAACCTTGCGAACCTTGTTTTGGCTCTGTATCCCGTACCTTCGGGGGTCAATTCCACGGCTGTCACGGTCTCTCCAAAGGTGGAAGCCCAAGCGTCGAAGTGTTGTAAATTGTTCCTTTCAAGGGTTGCATACTGCAAGTATCTCTGAATGGTATATAGCTCCACCATAGAGTTGGAGATTGGCGTTCCGGTCGCAAAGACCGTACCACGACCGCCCGTGATTTCGTCAAGGTATCTGCACTTCATAAAGAGGTCGGAACTTTTCTGCGCTTCGGTCTGTGCGATACCGCCTACATTCCTCATCTTCGTATAGAGGTAGAGGTTTTTGTAGTAGTGGCTCTCGTCGATAAAAAGCCTATCGACGCCGAGTTCCTCGAATGTCACCACATCGTCCTTGCGTGTTTGGTCGTTCAGCTTTTCAAGCTTCTGCTTAATGGATTTTCGGGTTTTTTCAAGCTGCTTTATGGAAAAATTCTCTCCACGATTGCGCTTCAAGTCCATTATCCCTGCGGCAACTTCTTCAAGCTGTTGTTCCAAGATTGCCCTCTGCCTTTCGATTGACATCGGGATTTTCTCAAACTGCGAGTGACCGATGATTATGGCGTCGTAGTCGCCGGTTGCGATACGCCCGCAGAACTTCTTGCGGTTTTTGGTTTCAAAGTCCTTTTTCGTAGCCACCAAGATATTGGCGGAAGGATAAAGCTGCAAGTATTCTGCCGCCCATTGCTCGGTCAGGTGGTTGGGAACGACAAAGAGCGACTTGTTGCAAAGTCCAAGCCTTTTCGACTCTTGCGCCGCCGCCACCATTTCATAAGTTTTTCCTGCGCCGACGGCGTGGGCAAGCAGCGTGTTTCCTCCATAGAGAATGTGCGCCACCGCATTTTTCTGATGTTCCCTCAGTTCGATTTCGGGGTTCATACCACTAAAAGTGATATGGCTCCCGTCATACTCACGGGGTCTTATGCTGTTGAACTTTTCGTTATACAGCTTCGTCAGTTTTTCTCGGCGGGTAGGGTCTGCCCATATCCAGTCCTGAAAGCCCTGCTTGATAAGCTCCTGCTTCGACTGAGCGATTGCGGTCTCTTTCTTATTGAGTACCGCTTTCTTTTTGCCCTCGTCATCTTCGATATAGTCAAAGATACGAACGTCTTTCAGGTTCAGGGTTTCCTCGATAATCTTATAGGCGTTGATACGGGAAGTACCGTAGGTGTTGTATGCCTTGACATTGCCTCGGTCGTAGGATTTGCCCTCGACATTCCACTCGCCAGAGTATTGAGAAAAGTGGACTTTAATATTCCACCTTGCCCAGAGGGGTGTATCCAAGAACTCATACATAAACTGCTGTGCTATTTCAGGCGGCAGCCAAGTTGCGCCGAGACGCACGGAAATTTCACTTGCTGTCAGATCTTTCGGCTGCACTTTTTCAAGTGCTTCCACATTGACAGTATAATCTTCGGGGTAGACCTCCGCAGACCTTTTGGCAAGGGCAAGTTTCTCTCTGACATTGCCGGAGAGATACTCGTCCGCCATCAGATATTTCGGCTCTGTGCTGTTTCCGTAGCCATACAAGGGATTTAGGAAGATAACGCCTTTCAGGTCGCTGTAAAGCTCCTGTTCCGTCTTACCGGTGAGTTGCTGCATATACGGCATATCCACGGTCGCTTTTTCGCCCATTGAAACGGCGAGCGCCTCGCTTGCGGTATCCACCTCGGTCACGGGAATATGCGGCTTAATGGTTCGCTTGGTAAACATATCAGCCTTGCGTTCCAATTCGCCGTTTTCATCAAGTACTTCAAGGGCGGCAAGCAGGGCATAGGAACTGTCAGCGTTGAAAGCGGAAGTATTCGCCCTGCTGTTAATCAACCCATATTTCTTCGTAAAGTTGTCGTAAAGCGTGTTCAGTTTCTCTTGCGCCTGTTTAATCTCGCTGTCGGGATAATCCTCGGTCTGCAATTCGATAAGTTCTCTCACGCAGTCACGAATGGCAATCATACCCTTAATGCGGTTTTCCGCAGTCGCAGAGACTTCCACCGGCGTCATTTTTGAGTTTTCACGGAAGTAAATCACATCATCCACGACAGTATAAGAAAAGTTCCTTACAGACGGGTTGGCGGGGATTGAATTGTCCTCGCTTTCCATTTCGTCGTCTACCTCATAATCGGAGATTTCGCCGTGGATATTTGAGACAGCTTCCGCAAGCTGACTTTCAAGGTTGGCGTTCTCATACGGTTCACAGGTGCTTTCCAAACCGAAGCGCCCCGTCACCATTTTCATCTCGCCAAGCACCATTTCGGGGTGCCTGACAAAATATGAGTTCATCTCAATACCGTTTTCATCGGTGTCAAGGTGAACCCAATCCGGCTCAATGTCTATCAGTCGGTCTCTCTTTTGCAGGAACAGAATGTCCGATACGACCTCCGTGCCGGCGTTGCCCTTAAAGGTGTTGTTCGGCAGACGGATTGCGCCTAAAAGGTCGGCTCTCTGTGCGATATACTTGCGAACCGCAGGGTTGGTCTTATCCATTGTGCCTTTGCTCGTCACGAGCGCCATCAAGCCGCCTGGGCGCAGCTTATCAAGGCTTTTCGCAAAGAAGTAATCGTGAATGAGAAAGTTGTGCTTGTCGTACCTCTTATCGAGAACCTTAAAATCCCCGAAAGGCACGTTGCCCACTACTCCGTCAAAGAAGCTGTCGGGTACATTAACTTCCTCAAAACCACGGGCGGCGATAGAGGATTTCTGATAAAGCTGCTGTGCGATACCGGCAGAAATCGGGTCAAGCTCCACGCCATAAATCTTAGCGTTTTCCATAGACTGCGGAAGCATTCCGATGAAATTGCCGATACCGCAGGAAGGTTCCAATAGGTTCCCCTCACGAAAGCCCATCTGCGAGAGCGCATTATAAATGGCGGTCGTCACTTCGGGCGGCGTGTAGAACGCCGTCAGGGTGCTTTCTCTTGCCGCCGTGTATTCTTCCGGCGTCAGCACGGTTTTCAGTTCCAAATACTCTGTACCCCAAGCAGAGTTGTTCTCATCAAACGCTTCGGGGATACCGCCCCATCCGACATACTTCGACAAAATAATCTGTTCGTCCGGCGTAGCAAAGCGGTTTTCTTCCTGACATTTTTTAAGAAGCTGAATAGCCATAATGTTTCTGCGGAAGCGTTCTTTTTTACCGACCGTTTCTACGGGATTTGCTTTCAGGTCAAAGGTGTTTCGCTCCGACATTGGTATATCGGGGTGCAGGTCAAATCCTTTGACTTTTTGCTTCTTTGTCTGCTCCCATTTGGGAACGAGCGGCGCTGTTTCCTGTTCAGGTATTTCTCTGCTTGACCTTTCTGTAAGAGCGAGCATTGTTTCTTCGCTCCTGCCGATAAAGTCAGGCATCGGCTCGGCGTATTCAATGAGCATTTCGGCATATTCGGGCGTACCCAAGTCGATTAGCTCTGTATAGGCGTGTCCATCAAGGAAATCAAAGAAATCCTCTGCCGTTTCTGTTTTTCCCTTTGCTTCGGCAATCAGGTCATAAGGCAAATGCAGGATTACAAACTGACCGCCTGCCACAGCGTCGGGGTTGTAATATATCGCTTCATATTCCTCCGCTTCGGGGCGGTGGAAGAAGTAGTCAATCTCTCCGATAGGAGTAGTGTTGGGGTCGGTTTCTTCTTTCTCAGGGTTCAGGTACTCTCCAAGACCGGCTTCCTTTTGTTCTTGCGCTTCCTGTTCGGCTAACTGCCGTTGCTCATAGTAGTCGGGGTCGTCGTATTCGTTTATATCAAACGGAGCCGGCTTGTCATCTGACCTTTCTTCCTCGGCGGGTGTGTCCAAAACCTTTAAGTGGTCGTTCATCGGATTTTCCCGTACCTTACGGTCAAATTCCTCCCTTGTAAGCTCTTTATTAAAAAGTGGCATTTGCGTGTCGTAGAGCATAACACGGCTTTCGTCAAAGGAAAGAATTTCATACTCGGAAGCGCCGATATACACGCTGTCCCCAAGATGATATTCGTATCTTGCTTCCTGCTCATTTGTCTGCGTTTCAGTCTGCGGGGGAGCAGCAGACAGGATTTCACGATTGCGGCGCTGTTCGGCAGCTTCCGCCCGCCTTTCTTCCTGCTTTTGAAGCCAGTCGGGATAGGCTTCCTTTTCCTTTGGGTTCAGGTATCTGTCTATACGGATAAGTTCACCGATACGCTTCTCTACCTGTTGCCAAGACAGTTGTAATTCAGCGTCCGGATGCAAAAGGCTTCCTTTTGTCAGATGAATACCCTTGCCGTCGTGCCATTCACTTATGCCTGTGCCGACAATGACAGTGGAAACACCGCCCCAGCCGTACTCGCTTTTCAGAAAATCTGCGTTTTCCTTTGCGGACAGACTTTTTTCAAACTGCTCATAGATACGCATTTTTCCTTCCGAAACGCCGCTTCCACGAGTCAGAACTTCGTCTATAATCTCCTGAGAAAAAGTAAAGGCAGAGGTTTTTCTTTCCTCTGCCTGACTGTCAAGTATTAAAGTGAACTGCCCGTCCATAGACGGTAAAGGCTTCATTTCATCGGTCAGTTCCCCAAGCAGTCGCATTGCCTGAAAGTGCTGAGCGATAACGCCCCAGTCGTAGAAGCTCTGTGCGGTTCGGCTGTCGTATTCGCCTTCCCACAGATGAAGCACATTCTGATAGGTCTTGTAGCCTACGAGCCTGCCGTCGTCCAATGTGAGATGAGTATAATCATTGTTGAAAATACTCTTGATATACTCGGTACGCTCCCCGTTATCGGTATGCCCTTCATAGAAAGCGTCGATTTCTTCCTTTGACGCTTTCAGGTGCGGGGTCGTGCGGAGCATTTCATTTATCGTCTCATCGTTGCCGAAAAACGGCAGGCTTCTGTCCTCGTTATTACGGTCATAATACTCTAAGCGAATATTACTTCCGCTTTCACCACTTCCTGCGCCGAGTTCCTCAGATTGTTCATCAGGCGAACCCACTTCATCATATCGGTCGCTTTCAGTTCCTCGGTCAGACCCTCTTTCTGCGCCATCTGCCTGACGAGCGTTTCCTCCATCTCGGTCGCTCTCTGTTGAACCTCCGCCAAGTGCTGCGTCAGCGTTCCTTTGGTCAGCAGATTGTAGTACAGGATTTTGTGATGGTCTCTCAGATAAGACCGCCTCATCTGCGCCCATCTGCCCAGATTCACGTTCGGCTGCTCCGGCATTTTCAGGTTCGGAAGATTGTAATCTCCCACCATCGAATAAGTGATTTCTGCCATTGTCGTTGCTCCTTTCGTTGTTTTCGTTTCTATTGTAATCGGAATGGTTCTCGGCGGCAATTATGCGATTTTGCTTTTCGAGGGCATTGATGGTACGAGCAATCTCCGTCAGCCCCATTTCCGCAATATCGCTTGTCGCAAATCCGACTGCGTTAATCATTTCGGGTGTATTGAAATACCCGATGTTCATAAAGCTTTCCGCAGAATAGCGGGAAGTATCCAGTCCGAGGCGGACGGTTATCATATACGCCACGCTTTGCTTCACAAGCTGCGTGTAGATGTCTCTTGCTGCGTCCGGTAAAAGAGATTGCGCGACTGAACCTTCCTGCAAACTCTGCAAATCGGCAAGGTAATCGGCAATATTGTCGTCAACAGCGTTGCCGACGCACCCCTCGATGATACTCTCAAGGGTACTGTTGTCGTCTGCTTCTCCGAAGGTATTTTCAAGCGTCTCTGCGACGTCGCTCTCATATTCCAGCTTCATCTGCCAGAGGGGAACCGGTCTTGCGTAACGGCTTCCGTGGGTATCCGATATGTCAAAATAATGAGTAAGTCTCTGTCTCTGACGGTTCTCGTCCTCGAATACGGCGATACCTTTCGCCCCACGGTTGACCCATCTGCCAAAGCTGCCGTTCCAACGCTCAATGGGCAGTACCGCCGTTGCGTCCGGTCGCTGGGCATAGAGTAGAAGCTGCTCGTCAAAACGGAGCCTGAAATTATAGCTTGCCGTTCTGAGAAGCCCCTGCCAGTTTAACGGATTTTCCGATACAGACGCACAGGTTCGGTCGTACAACTCGGAAATCAAATCATATTTTCTTGCCATCGGTCATCGCCTCCTTATCTTTCAAGTGTTTTGTTTCGCTTGGGCGGAGCTGTTGTCTTTTCAGCCGGTTCCACCGTATGCCCGTTCCTTTCGCAATGCTCGGCAAACTCGCAGATATGATAGACATAGCTGCCGACCTCTAAATGGTAGTCGTCGATATACCGACAGGTTCGCAGCGAAGTGGTTCCGTTGCTCAGGCGCATTAGAATATTATCGCCGTCCGCAATGCGGAATTTCTCGTTGTAATTGCTGTCTATAAAGCGGATACCACGGCGAGCCTTTTCCATATGGTTGTCAAGCCATTCCTTTACATAGCAATAGCAGTAAAGGTTGTAATCGCCCTTGTTCAGGTTCATACGCAGAAGATAGGCGTACTTATCGGTATCCACTCGAACGCCGTAAAAATACGACTCTTTTGTCATTTTGCTCTGCGGCGTGTCGTTACAATATCTGCTCATCGCTGCTCTGCCGCTTAAAATATCGCCTTCTTCACGCAGACAGTTGATAACCTCATCAAGCTCTTGTTTGAAATCCGGCGTTTTCAAGTTGTTGTTCCAATCCTCCCAAGAGGAATAAAACTCGTTGCCGTCTCTGCCAAAGTCAGCACGGAGATAGCCGATAAGACCGGTTTGCCCGCTGATTTGATTGCTTTGGCGAAAGGTATATTTGTCTTCTTCCTCTGTCATCGGTCGTTTCAGATAATCGTTCATTTCATATCACCTCGAAAGCTCCGCTGCGGTTCGCTGCTTCGGAATGGGAAATCCATAGACTTTTGCGATTTCATCTCCAAGCCTTTTTGTGACCCTTGTGATGTCGGCACGGGTCGCCTTGCCACAGTAGATTTTGTATTGCAGATTTTCTTTCTGCGTGTCCGAAACGCCGTCCTTGAACGCACGGTAAAGATAATGATTTGTTCCGTCGTGATGAACGGCGTCGGCTCTCAGATCACCGTACTTATCCACATACCACTCGGTATAGTCGGTATCCGAAAACAGACAGTCTTTGATGTTGCCGGAATCAATCATCTTATAACCGCTTCTACGACCGTTCCAAAGTCCCAAATCACCGATAACGATAATCGGCTGAGAAAGCCGCACATTGAGATTTAACCTTTCATCGGTAAGGTACTCGTCGTTTGTTTCGACCATATACTCGTACAATCCGTTTTCATCATTGGGGTCGGCGTCAAGCTCGTTTGCTTCGAGAAACTCTTTGTATGCCTCTCGCCAGTCGTCCACATCAAGGCTCAGATTGCTCCAAATGATGTGTCGTTCACTCGGCTGTCGGTTCATCTGCTCCACCTCCCAAGTACGAAAACAGCTTGTTGGCTTTCGTCTGCTTCTGAAGCTCAATAATCAGGTTCATTTCGGGAATGGTAATCCCTGAGATTTTCAAAATCCGCTCCATATCAAGCTGCTGTAATTTCTTCTCGGTATTGATACCGGAGTCAAACAGTTTTGAGAGAAGCTTTGTTTTCTGTTGTAAAGTAAAGGTGTCCTTCATTGTTTCGTCCTCCTTATCTCACTTCAATGACGATTTTCAACTTGTCCGGCACATCGCAGCAACAGCCCGTGCATTGCCTCGACAGTTCGGGAAACAGGGATTGTACTCTTTGCCTTGCTCTGCGGATAGTCTCAAAACACGGCAAGCCGTAGCCTTTGTAGTTGTAGACAATATCTTCAAGAGACAAGTCGCCCACTTGCATATAGCTGTATCGGTTGTAATAGCAAAGGATAAGCTTCATATCGTCGAACCTCGTTTCGGGACATTCTTTGAGAATTGATAGCACCTTGCTGTCAACCGTCTTTAACTTGTTCATCTTCTGACCTCCAAAATAGAAATAGGGGCGGGTTTTTTACGCCCGCCCCACAATGGGTTTTCTTACTTCTTACGGTGTTTGACCTGTAAAAAGATAAAGCCGCCTATGATAAAGGCGACCAAAACGATAGCTATGATTGTCTTAGGTTCCATTATTCAGCGTCCTCCTTTTTCTTCTTTTTCAAAGCTACAAAAGTAGTTGCCGCAATTCCGAGAGCCGACAGACCCGCAAGGGTGAACCACAGACCAAGATGGCTGTTATCGCCAGTCTTAGGAGTATCTCGCAGCTCGTTGTGCATTGTAACTACGGTCGTCGAACCCACCTTAACGGTTGCGTCCTTATTGGCAGGCAACACATAGTTTGCGGAAGCCTTGTCGGAAACCTCGGAAATCGTGTACTCACCGATACGCAGGTTCTCAATCAGGATTTCACCCTTTGCGTCGGTCACGAAAGTCTTATCGTAACCGTTCTCTCCCGTGACACGGAAAGAGAAGCCTTCCACTTTGCCATCGGAAGAAGTCTTAACGATTTTCAGACTGCCACGCATAGCGTCGTTGATAAAGCCAACGCCGGCTTCATTCTCTACCTGATAGGTCTTTCCGTTTTCCTCGATAAAGACAGAGTAAACGCCCTCGTCCAGTACGAAGCCTTCGGGAGCTTTCGTTTCTTTGACAAGGTACTTGCCGTAAAGCAGTTCCTTCATCTCGTAAATACCTTTGTCGGCTTCCTCAAGCTCACCCAAAAGCTCATCGCCGTCGTCCAGTTTACCGTCGCCGTTCAGGTCTTTGTAGACCTCAAAGACTGCGCCGGAAAGCTTGTTGTCGGGGAAGTCCTTGTCTACCTTTGTAAGAGAGATATTGCCCCGTACAAACTCATCGGTCACGGTTATCTCGATAACCTGTTCGTCCTCGTTGACCGTTACCTGATAGGGCGTACCGTCAAGAACATATCCGGTCGGCGCTTCGATTTCCTTTACGACCCAAACGCCGTAAGGAACATTCTCAAAAGAGAAGCTGCCGTCATCGGCGGATACAGTCGTTTCAATGGCATTGTCCTTTGTAAATTCGGTCTCGTCAGCCTTAAAGATACCGATAAGAGCGCCGCCGAGAGCTTCTCCGTTTTCATCGACCTTCTTACCGGAAACGGAACCGTAAATCAGGTCGTTCTCGATGTCCTTTCCGTCGTTTGCGGTAATCTCCACAAGCTCGACAGTCTGACCGGCATAAGCGAACTCAAACGGGTACTTGGCGTCGTTCAGAAGATAGTGGCTGTCGGTAGCGATTTCCTTGACATAGTATTTGCCAAGAGGCAGGTCACTTGAAACAACAGCTTTGCCGTTTTCATCTACCATCAGGATTTCAATGAGACCATCGGCAGGGATTGTCGTTCCGCTTGCTGAAACGAGTTCCTCCGCTGCGTACAGACCGAAGCTGACATTAACGACCTCGCCGTTCGCTCCGATACCGTATTTCTCGTTCAGCTCCATAACCTTAGAGAGATTTACGGAGACCTTCTGCCTTTCGTTATAGAAGTATGTTGCCGTTTCGGTTACGGCAACTTCCTGTCCGGCATAAGTCAGCTCAACTTCGTGGGTCTCGGAATTGAGAAGCATACCGTTAGGAGCCTGAACCTCGACAACGCTGTATTTGCCGAGATAGAGTTCACGGCTCTTTGCAATACCGTCCTCGCCGGTCGTAATGGTATCGACCAGTTCTCCGGCAGCATAACGGAGCGTTCCGTCGGGCGTGATAACATCGGAAATTGCACGGATTTCAAAAACCGCACCCGCAAGACCGCTTACCTGATAAACAGGCTGATACAGCGTCTCGCTGTCCTCATCGCCGGAGACATTCACGCCCCAAAAGACCTCGCCGGTCTTTTCCACGATAATGACGCCTTTCTGCGCCATATTCTCTTTGTTCACTTTAATCACAGTAACCCCGCTTTCTTCGGTGGAATTATCCTGCGCCACATCAAAATAAACCGGAGTCCTGTCAATCACATAGCCGTAAGGTGCTTGAACCTCAACGAGAGAGTATCCCTCGCCGTAGGGCAGCATTTCGGGTGTGACAAGTTCTCCGTCCGCATTGGTATAGAAAACATCGATTGTAGTCGGTGTCGGATAGGTAAAGGTCATTGAAATTTTGTTGCCGGCAGGGTCGTAAATCTCAAATCCCGCACCGGCGTAAGGGATATTCTTACCGCTTTCAGCGTCTACCTTGACCACCTTGATATAGCTCTCAAAGTTTGCGTTGTTCATCAGATAGCGGTAGGTTGCTTCGTCCTGAGCGATAAAAACATCAAAGTCTTTCATCAGCTCTCTGCCTTCCCAACCGGAAGTCTGATAGACTGTATATACGCCATACGGCATATCCTTCGTCTGCCCGAAACCGTTTTCATCGCACACGATGGTATCTCTCTCATCGGCGTCGGCGGCTTCAAAGCTGCCCGCAGATTTGAGATAGATTTCAAAGGTCGCTCCTTCTTCGGGAGTCTCAATCTGTGTATCGCCGTCGTCCGTGTGCTTAATGAGGGCGATATTGCCTTTGATGACTTCCTCGGTCACATCATTGGAAGTCAGGTTATGCTCTACCGTGTAAAGCTTGGGGTCTGCGCCGACAGCGTGAACCGTATCGTCAAGCAGATAACCTTCGGACGGTTTGATTTCACGGATTGTCCAGTCGGTATCACAGATATACTCTTTGGTGGTGAACTGACCGTTCTCGTCGGTCACATACTCATCAATCAGGGTGTCGCCCTTGTAAATGCCGTAAACGGCTCCCGCAAGAGTAGCGTCGCCCTGCGCCGTTCCTTCCTCGTAGTCGCTCTTGGTAACGGTCACGGCGAACTTTTTGAGGATGTTATCCACGCTTCGGTTCGTGACTTCTTTCCATTTCACGGGTGCGGTCTGCGTCGGGGGAACGACATAGCGGATGGCGGTATCGACTTCTTCAAGAGTGTACGGGGTCGAACCGCTGATAAGGACATCGCTGAAAGTCGCAACGCCGCTTTTATCGGTTACTGCGTATTCATCAACAGGGATACCGCTTAAAGAAGTACCGAAAAGGTGAAACTTCACGCCTTTCACAAAGTTATCCTCGGAAGATTTGATTACCTTCAAGTCGCCTCGTTTCAGCACATTGCTGAATGTGACATTGGAAGTGCCGCCGCTGACGATTGTAACTCTCTGCACATTCTGCGGAACATACTTATCAATCGTCTGCTCGGTAACGGTGTAAACGCCCGGCATAAGCTCAATGTCAACCGTTCCGTCGTCCTTTGTGGTTACAGTCTTATTCACGCCGTTGCCGGAAATCGTGAAGCTGATACCGCCTACAACGCCGTCCTCGGAATGCTTGATGATATGCCCGATACCGGTCGTCTCGGTCTTGATGTTGAAATAGAAATACACGGGGTCTTCTGCGCCCGAACACATCGTCTGCTTTCCGACATTACCCCAAACGAGGAATTTTCCCATAGGCTGTGCAATTTTCTTTTGTGCTTTAATGCCGACCGCATTTTCAATCATCGTGTTGGAAGTAAAAGTGTACTTATTTCCACTTCTCGAAACTGAAATGCGGCTGTCGGTAAAGTTGATGTCCGCAAGCGTGTTGTTGCTGTCCGTCAAAGTAAGGCTGTAATTCTTCTTTACGGGGTCGTATTTCAGCGTGTAAGTCTGAGCCGACTGCTTCTGATTGGAAGCAAAGCTCGGCACGGTTGCGTGGCGCTGCATTTGCTCCAAAATCCAGTTGTAGCATTTCTCGGCGGGTCTGCCTTTAATGCCGTTATAGTAGGTGTCTTTATCAATTCCGAAAGAATTGGTAGTTCGGCTTGCAGGAGAAACTCTAAGCAACTGCTGATATTCCCAGTAAATCGTCTGTGTCGCAATCGAAAAATCATCTTCATTGCAACCACTGACCGGAACCGCTCTGTCCGGCGCCCATCCATAGATACTGGCAAGCATAATGCCATACTGAGCTGTGGCAGGAAGGTTCTGAAAATATGCGCTGTTTTTGCCATTGACGCTTTCATAGTTTTCATAAGCGCCGTAATCAACGCCTGACTCAATGCACATCACCTGCCGCTCGCCGCTGTCGTCTCTAAGCCAAAGGGTAGCTCTTGCGCCACCCCCGTTATGGCTTCTCACAGTCTGATTGCCGGCAGTATCATAATGAATTGCCTGATAGCTTTCCGGCGAATGGTAGGTGTTACCGTCAGAACCTGTGTATTTATGACCGTAGAAGGCTTCACAGGTTTTCCCCGGTTCTGCCGTAAATGCAAAAGCAGACATCGGCAAAGCGCCGAGGGAGAGGACTGCACACAGAAACCCTGCAATAATCCTCTTGAATTTTGAATTGTTTTTCATCGGTTAAATACCGTCCTTTCATATTTTTGGGCAAAAAAATACCCTCTGTCGGTTAAAACAGAGGGTTGTGTGTGTTTCACAATCAGTAGAGGAAGTAGAAGCGGTAACTGCCGCCGCCGAGATTTTCCGCATAGATTGTGAAGTATTGAATTGGACTGCCGCCGTATGCCGTGATAAGGCCGGGCATTGAGCGGACATAATCTTTCAGGCTTCGTTCTAAACTCGTTCCCTGAAAGTCTTTGGAAGCTGTAACCGGATTGCCCCAAGAGGCGGTGTCCGGCGTGAGGGAACTGTCTATTGTAAGACCCATTCCCGTTCCAATGCCTAAGAGTTCCTGCCTTATGGCTTCCACATCAAACTCATAGTCGTAAATCGACTTTGGCTTGGCAGGCTCCGGCGGAGCAGTCGGTTCAGGCTCCGGTTCTTTCGGTGACTGACTGACCGTTTCTTCCTGCACGGGTTTTGTCTCGGCAGGTGGCTGTGTCGGTTTCTGTTCCGTCTGTGTGGTCTCAGCTTTTGGCGCTTGGCTCTGAGGCGCTTCGCTTTTGGGCGCTTCCTTTTTCGGCTGTTCCGTTGGTTGAGGGGTTTCCTCGATTTCCGACCCCGAAGCTTTTGAACTTTTTTCTTCCTCGGTTTGCACGGGAGTTTCTGTCTCTTTTGCCGCTTCGGTAGGCTTCTGTCCGCTTACGGTTTCATTACCTGCCGGAAAAGAAACAGTCTGTGATTGTGTGGCACTCTCTTTTTCATCGGCGGGCATTACCCCGCAGCCTGCAAGCAGTACAACCAACACGGCGAGCGTAAAAATCAATGCTTTCTTCATCATTCTAATCAGCCTCCTTTGTGCCTTTATCGTACTCAAAAGCACGAAAAACATCAAAGGTGCGATTGGTCTGACTTTTAAGCATAACAAACGCAGAAACATTGCTCCAAATGTGCGACCCTCTTACATAGACTGTTCTATATTCGAGATAGCTTATTTTTAAGAGATAGATGATATTTTTCTCGGTGAGTAACAGCTTGTAAAAGGGGTTAGAGTGTGAGAAAGGGGGAACGGAAAAGCAGCTATCTTTCGTCTCGCTCGGCTCGTCTGCGTAGGAAGTTGTTGTAATGCTCCAACGCCTTGCAGACATAATCCTCGGTCTGACTGACAGAGATATTCTTGGGGATAAGCTGCCTTACACGGTCGCCCCTCAAAACGATTTTTTCCCTTTGGTTCGGCTTCTCCTCGCTCATAATGGCTTGGATAGCCTCGGTTGTGAGTTTTCCTTCATCAAAGAACTTTCGCATACGGATAGTCTGGTCGTGAGAAGGTGTGCAGTCGTTCAAGTCGATTTCATCAACAACATCACGCTGACAATCTTCGTCAAGATACGACAATTCAACGGCGGGTCGCATTTTGATACGCCCCTCGTCAACAAATTCAAGCAGTTCGGGAACAAGGTTCGTCAGGCGAATATATCTGCGTATTTGTTCTCGACTTTCGCCAACTTCATTAGCAAATTTCTCGTTTGTACGCAGCTTCTCGTAATCTGACTCCACTGGTGTCAGATTTTCTTTTGACGGTCTGCCTGCTTTTCTGTTCATCGCCTCCAACCTCATTTTGTACGCAAAAGCTTTCTCTGACGGAAGTATCTGCGACCTTTGATAATTGCTTTCTACCATTAAAATAATGGCTTCATCACGGTCGAGGTCTACGACTTCACATCGGAGCGTCTCAAAGCCGGCAAGCTCACAAGCTCGCTTTCGTCTGTGACCCGATATGATTTCATATCTGCCGTCCTCTTTCTGCCTGACGGTGGCAGGGGTAATAACCCCACGCTCTTTGACGCTTTCTACAAGCTGCGCCATATCCTCATCGTCTCGCACCTTAAACGGGTGGTCGGGGAAGTCGTCGATTTCCGTCAGAGGTATATCCCTGATTTTAGAAAGCTTTTCATCGTCTCGCTGCTCCTGCGTTGTAAACAGGTCATCGAGCCTCGTGAGAGTGAAGTCGCTCTTTCTTCCTGCCATCGGCAATCACCTCCTTTGTAAATTCGGCGTAGGCTTTCGCAACCGTGCTGTTTGGCTCATAGGCGTAAATACTCTTGCCCTTTGAAGAAGTCTCGGCGGCTTTCACGGCTATCGGAATGGAAGTCCGATACAGTTTAATCGTGCCGCCGAAGTTCTCTCTCAGAGCTTCCACCGTGCTTTTGGCAAGGTTTGTTCGGTTGTCTACAAGAGTCAGCAACATACCGTCTACCACGAGGTTAGGATTGATATATCTCTTTACTCTTGAAACGGTTTGAAGAAGCTGCGTCATACCCTTTGCAGGAAGATACTGCGCCTGCACGGGAATGATTACGCTGTCCGCCGCCGAAAGAGCATTGAGGGAAACCATACCGAGCGAGGGCATACAGTCGATTAGGATAAAGTCGTATCGGCTTTTCACTTCGTTCAGATATGTCCTCATCGTGGTCTCACGGCTCAGAGCGTTCATCAGGTTGTATTCCATTGCCGAAAGCTCCAAGTTCGCAGGGAGCAGGTCAACGCCTTCATCGTGGTGCAGAATACCGTCATACGGGTCATTCATCGTCTCATTGATAATATCCGTAAGTTTCGTTGCAAGCGTGATACCCAAGTTGTCGGTATCTTTCCACCCAAGACAGGTCGTTAAGTCGCCCTGCGGGTCTGCGTCTACGAGCAGAACCTTCTTGCCGTTCATCGCAAGACCCACGCCCAAGTTGACCGCAGTGGTCGTTTTGCCTACGCCGCCTTTCTGATTGCATATGGCAATCGTCTTGCAGTTTGACACTTGTGCGTCCTCCTTTCTCTGAAATTCATAGCCGTCCGCAAAACGGCTATGTACTTGACCGGCTCATTTCCTAACCGGTCGGGCAATATTTGTTCTCAACACCCCTCGCCAAGCTGTCTGCTTTTGGGAAGTCACTAAGTAGCGGACTGCTTATCCGCCTCATAGGAGTTTCACCTCTGCCGGGTTCTCCGCCAGCCCCGTAGGGAAGTACCATTGTAGTTCCGACTGTCATCGCCGTGCCGGTGGCAATCCGGCACTCATAACGGGAGTTCTCGCTAAGCCTCTAACAGCGAGAGGGTCTCGGCGTACCCGTTAAGGTAGCTATCATCGGAATTGAAGTTCTTAGTGAATGACTTATTCAATTTTCAAGGGTCAATCGAGAGGTTTTGAACCGTGGCTCAAATTGTCCTCTCACTTATTTGGACAAGGGGGTGCGTTTTGGACACCCAAAATCGACCCTTTTTCAAAAATTTCTCAAAAAATTTTTTTCAGGCACAAAAAAGCCGCCTGCTTCGGCGGTGAAGCAGACGGCAATGTAAGTCTTTCTTATTCGATTTTCAGTTTGATTTTCTCCACTCTGTAAATGTACTGCGTATTATCTGTGTATCTCTTTTCGTATCGGAAGCGATAAAGATATGCAGCTTTCTGAAAGCTGCCTTTATTCTCTCGGCATAATCTATGTATGTTTCCTGCCTCTTGAACGGGATTTTTATCAGGGTGATATTTCGCTGTCGGCAAAGATGTTCTTTCAGTATCTCAATCTGTTCCGTGGAGTTAGACCATTCAACGGCAAGCTTCTCATCGGGGATATATGTTTCAAGCGGTATTCCCAAAAGCTTATCCGAGCCGAGCTGAACTCTCATTCCTTTTTTACTTGCGTAGTAGTTGACAGCCAATGCAGGGAATACGCTTTTATATTCTTTTTCACAGACCGCACAGCCTGTTTTGAGGATTGTTCTGTCGCTTATCTTAGCTCGCCAAGAATGACCGAGAGAACATTTCCACCATACCACCCTCATTGAATTTCTCGATACCTGAGTGGGTAGGATATTATTCTTCTCATAATCCCATTCACTCAACAGTTCCTTATCCGTTGTAGCCAAGTCGTTATACCCCGCAAGCACGGCTCTGTCGGCGCAAACAGGGCAGACGGTTCCTTTCACACGGGCGTTGATAACCGACTTCCACTCATACCCGCAGGTCTTGCACCTCCACCAGACATTTAATCTTGATTTGTGATTTACTGTTTCCGGCGTCAGCGGAAAGTTTTTCTCAGACCATTCTTCGGCTATCTGTGGGTGAGTAGTCGCCAAATCATTAAATCCTTTCAACAGGGTATATCCGCTGCAATACGGGCATTTACTTCCGCCTGAGCGTGTGGAAATCAGGGTGTACCATTCGTGTCCGCAATCCTTACATTTCCACCAAGCCTTACTGTTTGCAAAAGCAGTAACTATAGTAGGCAGGAGCGGATAATTTCTATCCGACCATTCTGCGGCTATCTGCGGGAACTGCGAGGCGAGGTCGTTAAATCCGGCAAGAACCTTATTATGAGAACAGTACGGGCAGCCTGTATTATTGATTGTTCTGCTTTTGACAGTAGCCGTCCATTCGTGTCCGTGTTCGCACTTCCATATCACTTTCTTGTGAGAACCGACAGTAACCTCTGTTGGCTTAATCGTGTTTTTCTCTGACCACTCTGATACCAGTCTCGGATTTATGGTAGCAAAATCGTTAATACCTGCAACAACCCTTGCTCCCGAACAAATGGGGCAGCCTTCGCCTTTGGAACGAGCCTTCACGCTCGCCTGCCATTCGTGACCGCAACTCCCTTTCCACCAAACTCTCTTGTTTGAGCCATATGTAATATCATCAGGAGTAAGCGGAAAGTTCCTTTCCGCCCATTCCGAAACAAGCTCCGGATGTACTTTCGCCAAACTATTACTCATAGCAAAACCGCTCCTTCCTCTCTGTTTTGCATTTATTATATTGAGGAAAGGGTAATTGGGGTAGTTTGCGAATATGGGGAGAAACAAAAAAATAACCTTTGAGAAGGGTTCTTCCTTTCTCAAAGGTTAATCAAGTAGAATACGAATTGCCGTGTATCGACCTTCTGCTCATTTCAAGATACAGCAATTCTACTCTCATTATTTTACAACTAAGTTGTAGTTGCTGTCATAGTACAAACCAAGTTCCCTGCATAATCTTTCGTTCACCTTATCCAATGCTTTTTTATACTCCGCATAAGGCGGAGACAGAGCAATAAGGTTGGGAATGAATATATCGTTGTATCCTTTGTCCTGCAACTCTTTCAGCATTTTTCTCTGAGCGACAAACGCCGGGTGATACTTCATAATTCCGGCTTTCAACTTAACCCCTTTTATTACCCGTTCTCTCAATCGCCGGTATTCGCTTTCGCTCATATCGCGATAATAAGCCGTCATCTCGTCTGCGGTTCTTGTATCCTGAGTAATCCCGCTTGCTATCTTCACACCTATTCGCATAAGAAAAGGTATTTTCAAAGTGGTCTCATCGCAATATTTCAATATATTCTGCAAGGCTTGCTTCTGTTCCTGAGTCTGCAATCTTACATTGAGGAATGGCTTGAAGTGGCTTTTGAAATAATCTGACCACCCTTTACCCGGCAACAAAGACTCAATCGCATTTTCGACGGTTTGATAATCAAGTAACTCATTTGCCTTGTCGGCATTGCCATCGTCTATGAATTGCCTTAACGCCTCGCATTCTGCCTCAAATAAAACGCTTTCCCGCATTTTTTCCTGATAAATACGAAGAAGAATGCTTTTGTCGCCACTCTTCAAAAGACTTTGTATGTCTTTTATGCTAATACCCAGCTTTCTGTAAACTGAAATCTTTTTTAATGTCTCCACGTCCTGCGGGGAGTAGTTACGATAACCGTTGCCGTCTTTATGCACTGACAACAACCCTTTTTCTTCATAATACTTGACAGCACGCTTTGTCATTCCGGTTTCTTTTGCAATTTCATTCAACAGCATAGTTAATACCTCCTTGTGATGACAGTATAAGCGTGTACGCTGCGTACAGGTCAAGGGATTTTTTCGTTTTTTTACAAAAAAACGGGCGACCCCGAAAGGGAATCGCCCATTCACGCTTTGAAATTATGCGATTTTTTTGCCTCTGCACGTTTTCCTACATCGATTGGTGTAAGTTTGGTGTAAGGTGTAAGGTTTTTCGCTTCCTCTGTGTCCGAAAACCCTTGATATTACGGGCTTTTTCGCGTTTCGGTCAATCTAAGGGTTTCATTGTGGGGAACAGAAGAACATCTCTGATCGCCTGTGAATCTGTAAGGAGCATAACCAGTCTGTCTATACCATAACCGATACCGCCTGTTGGAGGCATACCGATCTCAAGCGCATTGAGGAAATCCTCATCTGTGTGCTCAGCCTCGTCATCTCCGGCTGCGGCATTCGCATCCTGAGCGGCAAATCTCTCACGCTGATCGATAGGATCGTTCAGCTCTGAGTATGCGTTACACATCTCCCATGTGTTGATGAAGAGCTCGAAACGCTCAACCTTTGTAGGGTCTGAAGGCTTCTTCTTCGTAAGTGGTGAGATCTCGATTGGATGATCCATGATGAATGTAGGCTGGATCAGCTTCTCCTCACAGAACTCCTCGAAGAACAGGTTCACGATGTCGCCCTTCTTGTGGCGCTCCTCGTACTCTACGTGATGCTCGTCAGCGATCTTCTTCGCCTCAGCGTCATCAGCAACCTGGTCAAAATCAACACCTGTATATTTCTTGATAGCGTCAACCATAGTCAGACGCTCAAACGGCTTGCCAAAGTCGATCTCGATTCCGTTGTATGAGATCTTGGTGCTTCCACATACCTTCTCTGCGAGGTAACGGAACATGGACTCTGTGAGCTCCATCATACCATAGTAATCTGTGTATGCCTGGTACAGCTCCATCAGAGTGAACTCAGGGTTGTGACGTGTGTCAACACCCTCGTTACGGAATACTCGTCCGATCTCGTATACTCTCTCAAGACCGCCGACGATAAGTCTCTTCAGGTAGAGCTCAAGTGATATACGGAGCTTTACATCCTCATTGAGTGCATTGTAATGTGTCTCAAATGGTCTGGCTGCGGCACCACCGGCATTGCTGACCAGCATAGGTGTCTCAACCTCCATGAAGTCACGTCCTGCCAGGAAGTTACGGATCTCCTTTAATATCTGTGATCTCTTGATAAATACTTCCTTGCTGTCCTGGTTCATGATGAGATCCACATATCTCTGACGATATCTCATATCTGTATCTGTCAGTCCGTGGAACTTCTCAGGAAGGATCTGGAGTGACTTAGAGAGAAGTGTGATCTCCTCTGCATGTATGGATATCTCACCAGTCTTTGTTCTGAATGCATATCCCTTAACTCCATATATATCACCGATATCTGACTTCTTGAAGTCAGCGTATGACTCCTCACCGATCTGATCTCTTGCAACATACACCTGAATGTTGCCCTTAAGATCCTGAATGTTACAGAAAGAAGCCTTACCCATGACACGCTTGAACATCATACGTCCTGCGATGCTCACATTGATAGGTGAAGCATCCATGATGGCTCTTCTCTCATTGTAATCGTTGTTTAAAACTTCTCTCTTCTCTGCCTCTTCAAGGTCCTCAACTGAAGGTGTCTGTCTACCAGCCAGAAGCTCTGCCTCATGTGCTGTGTACATCTCCTTCACATCTGCACTGTGCTGCTGCACATCATACTTTGTTATGACAAATGGATCCTTGCCTGCCGCCTGAAGGTCTGCCAGCTTCTCGCGGCGCACCATCTGCAGCTTATTAAGATCCTGATCTTTTCCCTTGTTATTCTGCTCTGCCATCTTCTCTTACAGCTCCTGTCTCTTAATATCAAGTACCCTGTACTTAAACTCTCCGTCCGGTGCCTCCACCAGAACCTCCTCGCCAACCTTTGCACCCTTGAGTGCCATTCCAACAGGTGACTCATCTGAGATCTTGTTGTTCATGATATCCGCCTGTGATGAACCAACGATATCGTACTCGATCTTCTCATCGAACTCGTAGTCATATACAACTACCTTACATCCGATACCTACAACTCCTGTATCGACCTCATCTTCGTCGACTACTTCTATATTCTTGAGCATGGCCTCAAGCTGCTCGATTCTTGCCTCGATGTCTCTCTGCTCGTCCTTGGCTGCATCGTACTCTGCATTCTCTGACAGATCTCCCTGTTCTCTGGCCTCTTTGATCTTAGCTGCGATCTCTCTACGTTTATTAACCTTCAGATTCTGAAGCTCTTCCTCTATCTTCTTGAGACCTGAATAAGTAACCACATTCTTCTTCTCTGCCATTGCCGCACATACCTCCTAAATATCATAAATTATTGACTCCACAGCTCAGCATTTCCGCATACTATGGTATAAAAAAATGCGGAAGATGGGACTTGAACCCACACGGTATTGCTACCACAGGCACCTGAAGCCTGCGCGTCTGCCAATTCCGCCACTTCCGCATGTTCACAACGAACGTTAATATAATATACTGTTTGCATTGGTATGTCAACCACTTTTTTGCATTTCCGCAAGCATTTTCCCATAAAAAAGGGAAACCATATATACCACATTTCCATGCATGTATATATGTTTTCCCGCAAATATATCTACTGCTTGTTATTACCTAACATATGCCATTACTTTTTGCTCTTGGCACTGGCGGTCTTGGAGTATGCTGACTGAGCAGCACATCCACCGTCGTTAACTGCCACTGCAGCGACCTTGTAATAGTATGTCTTGCCCTTTGCAGCCTTCTTGTCTGTAAAGCTGCATGATGATGTTGTACCGATCTTAGTGTACTTACCATTCTTCTTGGTTGCGCGATATACTACGTAGTTCTTCGCTCCTGTAACGCTACTCCACTTTACTGTGATCTTCTTGGCTCCGGTGTTAGATGCACCTGACATCTTTGGTGTACCTACAGCATGTGTATACACTGCCTTATACTGCTTTGCAGCTTCATAGTCAATGCTGCAGTTAACCCCGCTGACAATTGTCGATGGCTGTATAAAATATGTATACTCAAGCTTGGTCGTGAGCTTGCGGTCACTGAAGTTTGTTGACGTTGTCTGTCCCAGCCACTGGGTTGTGCCGAGAACAGGGTTCATTCTGTATACTGTGTAAGAATCTGCACCAGGCACCGCTGACCATGTAACTCTGACCTCGGATGTGGACTTTCTCACAGCCTTTACATTCTTAGCAAGAGGGATATAGTTGACGCTGACGGATGTCATCTCGCCCTGCTTCTTACCCTTGTATGGCACTACGTATGCAGAGTAATACTTAATACCCTTACTGCTGCTTCCTGTATTCTTGAACTTGTATGTATTTCTGGCTGCAGATTTGATCACTGCAACCTGCTCAAGCTTATTTGTGTAGTTATTTCTCGCAAATATCTTGTAGCCTGAAGCTCCCCAGACTCTGTTCCACTTGAGATTGGTGTATATCGTCAGGTTTTTCTTGTCTTTGCTTGCAGATACCGTGGATGAGACAGCCTCGAGCTCTCTCACGCTCTCTGTGTATCCGGTCTGGAGCCATTTGTATGTCACGTTCTCACAAATGACCTTTCCACCTGAAACGCTCTGGCTCTTAAGCTTGAATGAATACTCAGCGCCAGATGCAAGTCCCTTGATGGTGCATGATGTTCCCTTTGTCGCAACAGCTCTCTTATATCTGTCTCCCGATATATCGGATCTCATATACCAGACTTCATACATATTTGCTCCGGCTGCCTTATCCCATGTGAGCTTTACTGAGCTCTTTGTGTTCTGAACCGCTGTGAGCTCTGTGGTACCCATGAGTATCTTTACGCCGCGGACCTCACTTGCAGTTCCCTTTGAAACCGCTCTGGTAGAGGCATCATAATACTTTGGAACTACCTTGTAGTAGTATGTCTTTCCAGCCTTAACTGTTGTATCTGTATACTCCGGTGTGTATATCGTCTTTATCTTCTTAAAGCCCTTTGTCTTTGAAGTTGAACGGTACAGATCGAACTGGTTAGCAGCGCCGTAATCGCTTACCGTTATATCAGCACCCTTTGCGCCTCTATCGACTGAAAGCTCCGCTGTTCCAAGCCTGCAGTCCACCTTTGCAACGGCTGATGTCTCTACAACCCTGGATGTCTTATTGTATGAGTCAGTTCCGGTTACTATCTTCGCCATATAGTAATAGGTATTTCCTACTTTTACATTATCATCATAATACCTCACTTCAGAAGCTCCATACATGTAACCGACGCCTGACAAAATCTTCGTAAAGCCTCCTGATGGCTTTGTGGATCTGTACACCTCATACCAGATATCATTCTGTACGTAGCTGTCAAATGGGAACGACACAGATACTCCACCTAATTCTCTATATCCGGTATCTCCCGTAGAATATGATACGTATTCTGAAGGCTTCCTGCTGCGGCTGAACTTAGGTGCTTCAAAATATATCTTTCCCGACTCCTGCGACACCGTCTGTCCATTGTCATCACTGACTACCAGCTTAAACTGATATGTCGCACCGGCAACTCCTCTGAATTCCGTATCCACATGCCAGCTTCCGTCATAGTCACTGCCTGTCCACGAGTCATACCATGCTCCATTTACATAGAGAACAGCCTCTGTTCCATATCCCAAAGCGCTTATATGTACAGAACCGCTGCTTACGGTATCCTGACCTCCTACACTAAAATATGTTATGGATGCTTCTTCAGCAAACGCCACCTCAGCCTGAGCGGACTGTACATCTGCACTGCCGTCTGCTGCCATTGCTGGCAATGCCTCACCAAACACCATGGTTGAAGCAAGCGCCACGCATAAAGCTTTCTTTATCAATCTATTCTTCATAGTTTACCCCTTTTCATCTATTTGCGGATCCTTATTCCCTTTGCATGTGATGCAACTGACTTGACTGTCTTTCCTCCATCATTAACTGTTGAAGCCACAACCTTGTAGTAATAGGTCGTTCCCTTCTTGAGCTTCTTGTTCATGTATGAAAGCTTTGTAGCTCCAGTCTTGCCGACCAGCTTGTATGTTCCATTCTTGCTGGTTGAACGATATACATAGTATCTGGTTGCATTTGTAACCTTCTTCCATGTTACAGTCGCTGTACCCTTGGAACCGTTTACAACCTTTGTTATGGCCGGTGATGCAAGCTTATGTGTATAGTCACTGCTATACAAATCATATCCGCTGCTGAATCCAAAGTCTGTGCCTACAACAACAGAGTATGTATACTTCATTCCGTCTGTCACGTTCACATCCGTGAAGTTAGTTGCCTTTGTCGATCCTATGTACTGGCGTACACCGAGCTCTGTAGTTCTGTATACATAGTATTCCTTTGCCCCGCTTACAGCAGACCATGTTATCTTGGTCGATGTTGTGCTCTTCTTTACAGCCTTAACACGCTTTGCACTTGGCATCTCTGAATTCCACAGAGTGTTATCCTCGCCTCTTGCCTTTCCCTTATATGGTCTCACATATATCTGAGAGTATTTGCGCTCCTTGCCCTTGGCACTTGTGTTTGTAAATGTATATGATGTCTTTTTTCCCGATTTTATCTTCTTGATGGTCTCTATCTTGCCTGTACTGCTGTTGAGGCCTGATATAACATATCCTGATGCGCCCCAGTCTCTGTACCATGTGAGAGAATATCTTACAGACAGGACATCCTTCCTGCCGTTCAGTGATGAAGATACAGCTCCCGCAGTCAGATCCTGGACTCTCTTGGTGTAACCCATGGTCCTCTCAGATGTATCTGTCGTCTCATATCTCACGGCAGCTCCTGATTTCTTGACTGTCCTTATCATCACCTTGTATGTTCCGTTCGGATCAAGCTTTGTAAGGGTGCATGAGTTTTTCTTGGTGACCACCATACGCTTGTATGCATCACCGGTTATATCGGTTCTCTTTGCCCATACCTCGTATGATACGTCTGCGGTATTGTCCGCAGCCCATGTACACTTCAGTGATCTGTTGCCTGTCTGTATAAGGCTAGGTGCACCTGCTGCATTCATGATAAACTTTACGCCGACAACACCAGATGTCTTTCCTGTTGTTATCTTTCGTGTCTGTGAGTCGTAATACTTTGGCACTACCTTGTAGTAGTATACCGTTCCACTCTTGACCGCTGTGTCCGTGAAATCAGCAGAATATATAGTCTTTATCTTTCTGTAGCCCTTGCTCTTGTTTGTTGAGCGGTACACATCGTACTGATTTGCAAAATTGCTGGTCATCCACAGGAATACTCCCGGCTTACTTATCTTTTCTGATACATTCATGCTTGAAGCATAGAGCTGATCCACCTCTGGAATGCCCACCTTTACTGAAGCTGTCTTACTTGTAGCTATGACCTTGCTCGTCTTCACATACTGATCTGAACCGCTCACGATCCTGAATCTGTAATAATATGTAGTTCCGGTCTTCGCAGTGCTGTCAAGATATGCAAGTCTTGACGTGTAAGATTCACTTCCCGTTGCAATCGTGGTAAATGGCCCACCTGACTTGGTCGCTCTCTGAACCTCATACTTGACCTCATCTGAATGCCTGCTATCAAGATATACGCTGACAGACACATAGCCTGGTTTTGCATAGCCAGTGCTTCCGACTGTATATCCTACACTAACACTAGGATCACCATCAAAGCTCACCTTGTCAGTTTTGACCGGTGAAACCTTCTGTACAGTCACCTCTCCATTTGAATCGTAGGCTCTAACCTCTGCGTTGTAGGTGGAATCAAGCAGCGCCGGGATCTCACAGTTAATACTAAAGGACTGCTGGTCCTCTCCGTTGTACTGTTCCCCGCACTTTACTCCATTGACCCAGACCTCAACTCTGTAAGCCCGGCCGCTTGCATTGATCGTTATGGTCCTTGAGTTCTTATAAGCTCCCGCATACCATATGCTGACATTGGCTG
>ENA-ORSI01000125-ORSI01000125.1-human-gut-metagenome-genome-assembly--contig:-NODE-125-length-74950-cov-6.975980_pt1 | contig 74950 bp, 59 predicted proteins | sample MGYA00242187_ERZ509154 | MGnify/ENA primary metagenome ERZ509154 (study PRJEB26280, sample SAMEA2338627) | human gut metagenome | biome: human gut; feature: human-associated habitat; material: faeces...
TAGCATGGCTCTTATTCACCCTTTCTGAGAGGAAATACCATGAATTCGCATGCCCCCACTGCATTTCGAAAGACTGCTTTAGCTTTGTCCGTTGTAGCACTTTTCCCAACATTATCATTTGCTGCGGTATCTGATTCAGTAAACTATCCGACTTCAGAGACCATACAGATAAATGGAGCTATACCTGACGATAAACTTGGCGGCATTATCGCTGATGGTAAAGACATTGTTATTAATGTTGGTGATAGTGAAAAGCTAACCGTATCGGGAACTATTACAGCGGAACAAGCATCAAATGTCTATGCAATTTTTGTCGACAAAGATGCAACCTTAGAAATGAATGGTGATTTAGCTGTTGAACTAAATACAGAGACTGCAGCTACTGCCGCACGTTTAGATGGAGATTCAACTTTTACCGGTAATGTCAACTTGACCGTTCAAGGGCTGGAAATGGTGTTATAGGCATAAACATTCAAAAAGATGCCGTGAAACATGAAATGAACTTTAATGGTGCTGAAACCACCATTACGGTTACGTCCAATGCAACCAGCGGAACTTCAAGAATCATTAACAATTACGGTCATGAAAATACGGAATTGAATATTAATTCAAACAAAATTACTCTGTCGTTGGATAATTCTAAAGGAAATGGGAATTCACAAGGTATTTATGCCTATCAATCTTCTGTCAATCTCAATGGCGATACTGAACTTATAGTTAAAGGAAACAATGACTTCGTTTATGGTGTTAACACAGAAGGTGATTTAGGCACCCCCAACGAAAGCGTTGTCAATTTTAATGGCACAAACACAACTATTGATATTAGCGGCAGAGGCCAAGTATGGGCATTAACGCCTTCTGGGAACACAGCAAAAATCAACCTAACTGGCGAGCAAATTACAATTAAAGCCTCAACAGAGGCAACGAATGATGCTGCATTCGGCATAGGCACACAATACGGAGCACAGTTAAATATTACCAATCCCAATGCTCATACAAACATTATTGTTCAGTCTGGTTTAGATGCCTTCGGACTCTATAACTCAACATATGGCGGTGATGATTCTGTTCAGTATGGATCTATCAACATTGTCGGCACGACAATTATTAATGTTTCAGGACATGGATTAGTGGCCGGGATTGCCAACCAGGTTTCTGAGGGTTGGGATGTTGATATCAACAATGAATACGATGGCATTCATTTATCCGGCAATACCTCCATGACAGTAACGGCAAGTGGGGAATCGGCCACTGCCTATGGTGTGCTTGCTGATAATTTAACTTCGACAAACTCAACAGCTACAGTAGATGTTGAAAATTTGAATGCAACCGTGACAGGCACAGACGGGGCAACTGCATACGGAGCATATGTTGCAAATTCAGCTTCTGCCAATTTAACTGGAACGACTTCAATTGTTGCTGTTGGTGAAACAGCTTATGGGCTAAATTTAGCTAACAATGGCCAATTGAATGTTGCCGGCACGATGACTGTTTCCGGCGACACCGAGGGTATTGTGATGGACTCAAGCGCCAGCTTGAACTTGCAGGAAAATACTACAGTTGCAGCGAGTTCAATGCAAAGCGCAGGAACGACGACATTAAATAATGGAAGTCAATTAACCGTATCCGGCACTGAAGGGTCAACATCTTCCTTGGGCAAAATTAATGCCAATAAAGCCTCTGTCAATTTAGTTGGAGGCACATATTCACTCGCCACTCTCACCGGTACGGATTCCTCCGTAAATATCCAAAGCACAACAGTTCGGGCCAGTGTTATTGACAATCAATCAACCAATTTGCTCATTACTTCTACACCGGAAGTGACCGATGCTTTAGGCGGTCAATCCATTGACCAATTATTGACTATTGAAAATGGCGGCAAGGACGTTGCCTTCTATATGCCGGAAGGCATGTACGAGGGTGAGCAAACCGGGATCTACGGTGAAGACGGCAAAGTAGCATCAAGCCATGTGAAGCAAAATACGCTCATGCAGTCCAACCTTGAATTGGCTTCGGCAGCTCCCTTGGCGTTGAACCGCATCATGCTCACCGATCTTCGCAAGCGCATGGGCGACATTCGTTCTGACGAAGGCAATTACGGCGCCTGGGCTCGCTATGACGGAGGCCGGCTGTCCGGTTCGAACGGTCTGGAAAATAATTTCCACTCCATTCACGTTGGCGGTGACGCCAAGCTTGGGCAGTGGCGTTTAGGTGCCGGCTTCAGCTACACCAACGGCGATGTCGACTACGTTCGTGGCAATGCCGATATGGATGCCTACGGTCTTGAACTCTACGGTATGTGGCTTGGCGAAAGCGGTCAGTTTGTCGACATTGTTGCCCGCGTAAGCTCCGCCGATACGGATATGCAGGTCGATGCAAGCAAGACCGGTTCCATGGACACCATGGCTTACAGCTTGTCTGCCGAATTCGGCTGGAGATTCGCCCTGACAGAACAGTTCTACGTCGAACCGCAGATTGAAGCAGCCTACACCTACATTGACACTGAAGACCTCAATATCGATTCGGCCTCCTATGAGTTCGACACTGTCAATAGCCTGACTGGTCGGGCTGGCTTTGCTGCCGGCGTTCAGTTCCCGGACAAAATCGGTGATCTTTACGTGCATGCTTCCGTTGTGCATGAGTTCTCAGGCGATGCCGAAATCACTGGCGGCAACGGTAGAAAGTACAGCATTGATGGTCAGGACACCTGGTACGAATACGGTCTCGGCGCAACCTTCCATTTGACAGACTCCACCTATATGTGGGCGGACCTGCAACGCACAAGCGGTGCAGTGCTCGATGAAGATTGGCGTGCCAACGTAGGCGTGCGTTACTCTTTCTAAAACGACAGGAACCCTGTGAGGTCGCCCCGATGGGCGTCTTCACAGTGGTTTCCGCTGTCGGCGGTAAGTCCTCCGGCCAACAAGATCTGCCCTTCCTCATCGCGCGCAGCGCGTCTCTTTTCAGGCTCTTATCTCAAAGCCAATCCTTCCTTATTTGTTCAAATTCCCGACAGCAAGTGCGAAAGCTGACTGAGTTACAAAAGAGCACGTCAAGGCTAGTCGCAGCGCAAAAAAACTTGGCAGGAATGTCGAGCCCCGTAATACGAGCATTCAGGTTGGTGCAGCATTCTCGTAAACTTACACCGACGCCAGCATGGATAACGGCAGTGCCAACAGCAACATGTACGGGGTTGCAATCTATGGTTCGTGGTTGCACGAAAGAGGCCAGTATCAGCGCCGAATATGGCTGGAATCTACGCTTTAACGATTTCGCCTCCGTGGAACCGCAAGTGGAACTCACTTACGGCACCGTCATGGGCGACGATTTGACGGCTTCCAACGACGTCAAGATCGAGCAATATGATGTCGACCGCTTCATCGGCCGCATCGGGGTGCGCGGAGGTTTCCTCTTCCCGAACAACAAGGGAACGGTTTATGCTCGCGCGTCCGCGCTGCACGACTTTGATGGCGACACGGACTTTAAAGCGAGTAAAACTACCTCACCGATCAGGGCAAAACGAAACGGTTCAATCTGGGCAGAATCCGATTTTTGGGGCATTTCGTGCATGGGGAAACCGTACAATCAAGAGGTGCAACAGCGAAACTTTAATGCAATTTTGCGATTCGGGCCCGAACATGCCTTCTCTGTCTTTTTTACTCAAGCAGCTTAAAGCCATCCCCAAATTGAGCGCGATGGTTGACGTCATGCGCGCAGACAAAGAGACCGGAGAAAACACCAACTGGGCCAATTGGTGCTTCCTGCCGCATGAAGTCTGGAACTCCATTGCTCAATCGGTTGAGGCAAATCCGATTCGACAAAGCACACTCGGAGACTTTCTGAGTGCTGTCGGCACCTGGCGCTACTCTCAAGGAATCTATCGATTTGACAAAACGTTTTATCAGGCCGTCGCCTGTTCCGAAGGAATGTCCAAAATTCCCAGCGAGGTTCTGTTGCGATTGCCCGAGTGGTGCGTTTTTGTGGAAACTCCCGACATGACTTTTTTGGGAGCGGCAATTGACGGATTTTTTGCTCATCTCGACGATGATCGAACCAATGGCCGCACAATCCTGCGATTGTCGCTGGTAGAACATGAAACGCCCGATCCGTTGTCCTTCGTGACATTCCCGATACATCTGGGTGAATGGAGCGTAGAAGAGGCTTACAACGCCTTTGCGCATGAAACAGTGCAAGGACTTGCTCGGTCGCCTGCTTCAATTATGGCTGCCAGCCAGATGTCAACGATCCTCTCCGGCGCAAAGCTGGAGTCGGTTCAGCTCATCGAAAAGATGCTTTCTCTTTTGCTGTACTTATGCACTGAGAAACCGGACGTTATTGATCGTCGGGAACCAGAATGGAAACCGGGATTTCCCAAACCAAAGAAGGTTAAGGGCGGACTACTACGATACTTCCCTGCCGAAAAAGAGCGTATCTATGATGTCGGCTTGAACTTAGGCCAACAACTTCGAGCGGCTGAGGATCAACTGCCGTCGGCACCAACCGGCCGTCATGTACGCAGTCATTTGCGGCGCGGCCATTGGCACGGCTACTGGAGCGGCCCTAGAAAATCCGGCAAACCGGGACAACGCAAATTTGAACTCAAGTGGCTTTTCCCGATCTTTGTCCATGGAAGTGCAGACAAACAGGAAGATGAAGAGAAACGTCGCGCTCCGGACAGCGAGCCCGCGCCTTAAAGCTCGCCTCTTGCGTACAGCCTGGCCAATTCTTCGAGAAAAAGCTCACAGTCGTGCCTGTCCAAAGAACGCTTTCGATAGGTTTTTCCGTTGTACGTGACGGTTGCACGAAAAGCATTGTGGAACTTGGGCGAGCCGAACCTGTTGTTGCCCTTTTTCGAATGATCCCAGTAGATGGATCCTTTGACTTTCGGCTATGTCGTAAGAAGCGAATGCACATTTTTCTCCCCCTGCCGAAATCCAATCCAGACTTCTGCGACCAAATCAATATCGTTCGGTGTGGTCTATTGCATCGTTCCCTCCAGATGAATTCTCGTGAAGACGTACTCGTTTCAGAAAAAAACAGCAAACTCTGAAACTGGTCGCTCTGCGATTTTTCGAAAACTAGAACAGATACCTAAGACCCAAGCTAATGTCGTATTCCTTGATTTAAAAAGCCGGTATTGTCTGACAACACGAATGGGACAATCGCGCAAAGCCAAACCCATGCCGTTAAGGCTACCAATCAGTCGCTCCCTGATAGCCTTCTTAACCGGGTGTTTCAAGCCAAAAATCATTGCATTGCATGGGAACGGACGTGACGCGCGTACCATGCTTTGAAGTGGTATGGATTTTTTGGCCGCCTAGGAGTCAAAAAATCCATACCACTTCAAAATACCGCTTCAGCAAAAACCCCGGAGCATCACTGCTTACCGGGGTTTTTAATTTACAAATTGCAATTCACTTCGGAACCGCCGTATGCTAACTAGAACATATAGCGAGCACCGAGGTTAACGCGCCATTTTTCTTCAATGTCTCCACCGAAACTACGACTCAAATCAACGAACCCCTTGAAAGTGTTCGTGAAGTCATAGTCTGCACCGACAGAAACGACGCCCCAGTCACTGTCGAGTTCCTCACCGAAACTGACTCGCTGAGAAGCGTTGTAGAAACTGCCGTCAACATCCCCGAGGAAGTCGTGATTGTAATGTGCGCTTACATACGCGGCACCGCGGTTTTCTGCAAACTTAACGCCACCCATCACTCCAACACGTGCAATGAGACTCTTCATTGAATCGAATTCGATTGTACGCACGTTGGTTGTGGTTGTTTCAGCAGCCAGATAGCTGTATGTCAGCTGAACCTGCGGCTCAACGAAGAAGCTGTTGAGCTTGAAGTGATGGCCTACTTCGACACCGGCGATTACGCCTGAATACATGTAGTCGCCTTTTTCGGCATAGCCATTGTTGAGATCAAAGTCAGCGTCAATACGACCAACCTTGAGCATGGCGTCGAGGAAGCTGCCGGACTCATTCATGTAGCTGGCATAAAGACCGAGTTTGTAGGCGTCTGTTTCTGCAGAGCCTGCTGCCAGATCGTTATCACCGTTCGTGTAGCCGAAGCTCACGCCGATTGTCATGGTATCAGTCACACGAGTATCGAAACCAACTTCGATCGAATTGAAATCGAAATCGACATTGTCACCTTCCAAATTGCCGCCGGTATAGCGCGCCCAGGTGCCGACAGATTCAGGCAGCGTACGCAGCGTTGCCATGCGATCCGTCAGGGAGCTAAGTTCTGAACGCCAAACGACTGCGTGCGATTTTGCGAGATCCTTTGCAGAACGAAGCAGTGAGTTTTCGGAGGTAACACGGGTAACCACATTACCGGAATCGTCTGTCGACACACTCAATGCGTTGCCCCATTGACCTTCAGCAACTGTCGTCTCCGTCAGGGCTTTATTGTTAATGGTTGCGCCGGCAAGCAGATCAGCAACCTGTGTTTCCCCGGCGTTGATGCTGTCGGAAACTGTACCGGAATAGCCAACAGCAACCGAGCCGTCTCCACTCGTTTCCTTCACGACCAGCACAGGATTGTCCGCGGTGCCGGCACTGTGCATCAAAATATCGGTGGTGGCACCTGTATTTGTCGTGATCGAAGCAATTTCCAAACCCACGGAAGGATCTGCCTGCTCAATGGTCAGGGAGCTGTTGTTGGAAATATCTCCCGCGTCATCTGCAAGACGCACAGTCTGGTGAATAGCGTCCTCGGTGACGGTAATGTTCGAGTAGTCAGTCAGGTCGAAGATGCCTTCAACTCTGGAATTACCTGAAAGCTTAATGCTCACGGGTTCGGAGGGGGAACCTTCATCAGTTTTTGTTGTTACCAACACGGCAATACCTTCGCTACCAGAGATGGTTCCGCTATTTGTGAAATTGTCACCACGGCCAATGAGCACGCCGATTGATGTTTCATCTTTCAGGTCGATAGTTCCCTTATTTTCGGTTGAAGTGCTTGCGCCTTTACCAATGTTCGCGTCACCATCAATGGCGACAGCATTCTCACGAACAATGATCGTCCCTGAATTGATAATGGTGCCTCCTAAGCTTGCCGTACCTTGCATGCCGTAGGCATTTGTCACATCGATGGTATTAGCATTTTCAATTGTGCCACCCGCAGCAACCATCGCCTTGATTTTCCAGTAATTCGCTGCGTCACCATTCACAATAATCTTGCCATTATTGGTATATGTTGCATTTGAGCCTGCTAAAACGCCAATGAAACGATCTGCGGTATTAATTGTCAGCGTAACCCCTTCATTGACTTCCTCTTGCGTTCCGGTTGCTGCCTGCACATAACCGTCGGAACTGGTCAGACTTTCCTTTGTAACATTGACAACCGTATCCTGAGTAACAGATCCAGTTTTTATCGAAGAATCATTACCATATATCACCTCAGCAGCGATTGCTGTGTGAGCAAAAGCAAGAATCACGGCTGAAGCCAAAATTGTCTTGTGCATCAGATTTCCCCTTTGGTTTAAAAGACAAAAATGTTCTGTCTGATATGTGTCGAGACTTCCACACACTAGCCGATCCCCCCCCCTGGCAAGAGGGTTTCCCCTTACCTCGGTAAACGGATTAACTTCTTTGAATTAGGACACAGAAATCGGCACGGGAGTCGACAGAGCTGGAACGATCGTTGGGATCAAATCCTCGGCGTCAGTCGATACAACCGAACGAATTGCGACTTCAGATCCAACGGTTGCCGTCCGTCAGAGAACTTCGATCTCCTTTGAAGACACACAAGTCGACTTCGGCGGAAGGCTTTGCTGCTCTGATTGAACGCATGTCGAAGCCTCAGCCAACGACGGTTGCCGCCGGTAAATCTGCTTTTACGCGCTTCAATACTGAGGAAATGCCACGAGTCTTAGATAACAGGATGAATTGAGACTTTGTTCGAAAAAGGATTTTTTCTATCAGCCGTGAATGAAGTAAGACTCTCATGCAAACTTTCGATGTGCAGGCGATTCTGCACAGAACACTGAGCGGTGCCTCTCGGCAAGCTATAGCCCGAGAACTCAGAATCCCCCAATCTACCGAGCAGCTCTAGCTCAATCGCGTCAGACAGGCAAGTTTTTCCTTAGATTTTGCGCAGCGCTCGGATTTTCAGGAGAAAAAATTCAACGGTTGAAATTCCTAAAGGCAGAAACTTCAACCGTTGAAACAGTCAAATTAGAAGACGTATTTGCCGCCGAAGTTGAATGCCCAGGTCTGAGTAAGATGCTTACCCAGGTCTCCTTCGTGCTAGCGCAAAATAATGGAAATTTTATGAGACCTGGTTGGTCTACGTAACTTCGGTTGCGTGGTCCTTTTTCTTTGGTGACTTCCGACAGTCAGCAAATTCCCAAAAAGCCCTGCTTCATCCGTACAGGACGTGGCAGCAACAGGACCGTCACCCGCTTTAGTCTTACAGACTTCCTTACGAGGCGAAACTCTGAGCGATGATTGGTTCGTGTTTTCCATTGGCCAATGGCGCACGGCGTGATGACTAATGTCGAGACAGCGATACTACGGTCGCTACAAATGCTCATCACCCAAATCGACCAGAATTTACTACCCAATTTGGCTGATTTTTGCCACCCGATTTGGCCGTTTTTTACCACCTGATTTGGCCGCACCCAACCACTGCGCTCATTTTGTGTCACACTACGTTTAAGGGTGCCTTTTTTGATCTTCCCGTCATAGGGAGGGGTTTTTATGCCCTCTTCAAACCGTTTTCGTCACCATCGTTCCGCTCTCGCTCTGGCCGTCTGCGCCGTCTTGTGGCCCCTGTCAGTCTGCGCCTCTCCCACCGGCAACATCAACCTAGACGCCATCAACGCGGCAGGCGCGTACGCTCAAGGCTTTACGGGAGCGGGCGTGCGCATCGGCATTCTCGATTCGGGCTTTGACACCACCCACATAGCCTTTGAAGGCAAAGACATCATCAAGCTTTACAGCAACCAGTATCTCGAGAAGTTCGGCACCGGCGTCAACGCCACCCAACAAAGTCACGGCAGTCACGTAGCGGGAATCGCTTCTGGCAACTCCTCCGTTAACTACGGCGTAGCCAAAGACGCCTCGTTGCTTTTGCTCTACTCGACCATTCAAGGTCCGACCATGATCTATGAGGTCGCAGACCTTTACAAAAAAGCTATTGAAACCTACGACGACGTCAAGATCTACAGCAACTCCTGGGGCTGGGTGCGCGGCTTGTTCAGCTACGGTGACATTCCGAACGAAACGGATGCCTTCAAGGAGGTTTTCAACTCCGCCGTCGAACACGACAAACTCATGGTCTTTGCCGCAGGCAACCAAGGAGGACTTGCGCCGGCCGACCCGATTCTGCCGATCATGCGGGACCCTACGAAAGCGGGCCACTTCATCAACGTCGTCAACATCGAATCAGACCACCTCTTTGAAGAAGGATTCGTCCACGGCAACAGCAGCGCCATCGAAGCCTCTAACCGCGCTCTCTTTGCTTCTCTATGGTCCGTCGCCGCGCCCGGAACCAACATCGTGAGCGTTGAAGCGGGAAGCGGCAACGGCTCCATTGAGATGACCGGCACATCCATGGCCGCGCCGCATGTGGCAGGCACCCTTGCGCTCGTGCAGCAGGCATTTCCCTGGATGACCGCCTCGCAGCTGGCCGACTGCGTTCTTACCACCGCCCGCAAGCCTCAGGAAGGAGTCTACGAAGTACTTGCCCTGCATCCTGAACAAACAGGCGCGGACCCAAACCATAACAACCCCGACTATCACCTGCAGTACGGCGGCAGGCTGGACTTTCGTGTCGCCTCGCCCACGTGGTCACCGGACGAAAACAAATACGTCTCCAACGTCTACAAAGAATCCGCCGCCATCGTCTTTTGGGGCAGTGCCGGCACCAAGCTTGGTAACCTTGATGCTCTCAAGGCAGAAGCCGCCGAACGCGCAGCTGCCCAGTGGCGCGAGGAAATCCTCGACGGCTACGAATGGGAACTTGACCCTGACGCCTATCTTGAGGCGGTAGATAAGGCATACAAGGAATGGAAGGACTACTTCATCGAAAACTGCACCATCGTTGAATACGGAATCGGCGCGGGACTTCTGGATGCGGCTTCTGCCGTGGGCGGCATTGCCGAACTCAACATCAACCGCATGGCGCGTTGGGATGAAACTGCCAAAAAGTGGACGCTGCCGGTTCAGACAGGTCTCAACGGACAAAATCAGATCGCCTACACGCTCAATCTTGCCGGCAACGGCGTGAGCCGCTTTATCAATGACATCAACGAAGTGCGCTGGAATCCGACGCTGCACATCACCACCCAAGAAGAATTAAAGGCATACAACGAGGCAATCCAAAGCGGCCAACCTTATAAAGGTTCGAGCAATCAGACCTCTGCTCCGGATCAGGCCGGTCTTCCCGTTTCGCTCGTCGTTTCCGGCACGCTCGGTGAAAACAACAGCATCGTTTCAGCGGGCACACTCGTCATGAGCGGTCACGCCTCCTACAGCGGCTCCACCGACGTGAGAAACGGCGCCACACTCGTCATTGACGGCATCATTGACCAAGACGTCCAGTCCGATGCCACGGCCACCGTTGCAGGACGCGGTGTGGTCGGGTCACTGACATCCCGCGGCACGCTCTCGTCCGGAGACGATCTCAGCCCGGGTAATCGAATCGGCACGTTTCACGTCCAAGGTCAACTGAAACTGGAAGCGGGCTCATCGCTTGTGCTTGATGTCGGCGAACACACGATCGACCAAATAATCGTGCACAATCTTTCTCAGGATCAAACGTCGTCCCTGACACTTTTGGCGAAATCCGGCCAAGAGAGCAATGCCGATGCCCCATTGAACATCACGATTCGCACGGGGCAATACGTCGATCAAACGATTACCCTGAGCCCGACGCTCTTTTTTCCCGGTTTAAACGCTGGCGACGAAATCCTTGAGCAGGTCAAAGATGCGGAGCTCTCCTGGGGCGGCGGCATTACGTTTACGTTCGACACAACTGAAGACGGCAAATTTACGATGCACCGTGTCGAAAACAGCATGCAGCTTGTCGGCAAAACCGTTTCACTCTCGCAAGACGCCATGCGCCGAGCTCAAAAACTGGACGCTGTGATCCAAGCCGACGGCATTCTTTCGGGAACCGCCGCCGAGTTTGTCAGCGCCGTGGATATCCTTTCCGAAAACCTGAGGGAGGGACACCCCGAAAGCGACAGACAGCTGGTGGCAGAAACCCTGGAAAACGCGTTTGCTTCAACCAAGGCAGATTCTCACCTGGCCTTCGATGCCGCCTCGATGTCTCGATCCATTCGCCTGCGTGAGGTGACAGCGCTCTCGCCGCTTACCGATCTGTATGCCACGGATGTCATTCCCGAGGCTTCGCTCGTCGTCGAACGGGCAAATATGGACGGCGCGAAATCATTCCAGAGTACCCGTACCATTCTTTCAGCCGGTGCTCGCCGCAGTTTCGGCGACTGGGCGCTGGGCTGGAAAGTCGGCGGCTATTACGACGACATCGAAATCTCCGGCCCGGACAAGGGAAACGCGCAAGGTGTTTTTGCAAGCGTTTCGGCGATGCGGGAATTCGGTGCCGGCATGCGACTCTTCGGTCAGGCACTTCTGGGCTACGGGGTTGAGGATCGCACAAGATACGTCAGCGACTTCTACGGTTCAAAGCGACTCGATACAACCACCCATGCCGTCAGTCTCGGCGCGTCCATCGGCATCGGCCGTAAATTTGCCCCCGATCAGATCGCGCTCTCGTTCATGCCGTACGCTCAGCTCAGCTGGGACGGCATTCACCGAGACGATGTCCGCGAGTCGGATTCTCGCGTTGCACAAGAATATGAAGATGAACTTTTAAGCGTAGCGGCACTTGAAGCCGGCCTGGCTTTCAAGACGCGCAGCAGTACAGCCTCCCCGACAGGCAATCTCTTTCTGGAAGGTCGCATTGCGTACCGCAATCGCTTTCACGTCAATGGCGATGAGACATACACATGGACCGGCATACGCGACGAAACCAACGTCGAATTCTTCGACAACCGTCACGCAGCGGCAGCGCAATGCAAGATTGGCTGGATATCGTCAACCGGTCACGAGTTCGCGCTGATGCTCGACGGTGAAGCCGGGGACTCCGGAGACGAGCGCTGGGGCGCTTCTCTGCGCTGGACGAAGCACTTCTGATCGGACAGAAATTATCGGCTCACCATACGACAAGCGCCGCTTCGGAAATCCTCTAAGCGGCGCTTGATGTTTCTTTTTAAAGATCCGTATCTGAACTATTCCGATTCACCGAGCAATTTGCCGACCGTCTTGTCGATTCTCTCGGCGGTCTTGCCCCACTTCGTGAGCGTCATGCTTCCGGCCTTGTACTTGGCGGTCGACACGATGGCGCCGTTTTTATAGAGCGTCAGTTCCGCAAGACCGAGGTAGGTCGTTGCGTCCCACGAACGCTGCATCACGTAGCTCAAACGGTATTCCGACGTACAGGACGCGGCATCCCGGACCACTGTCGTCTTGATGCCGCGGCGCTGGAATGCCGACTGCAGCGACGGAATGGCCTCACCGATCGTGACCTTGGGATTTTGGATGATGCAGACTTCCGTCGGCATCACTTCAAGCGGCTCAACCATCTTTCCGGTCGTCGTGTTGGCGCACCCGACCATCAGCGCGCATACGGCCGAGGCCGCTGCCAAACCAACTGTTTTGTAGAGCATTTCTGCCTCCCGTGTCGTTGTTGATTCTGTACGGCCACAATAGCAGAATCCGCTCGATGCCAACGAGCTCAAAGCCTTGAATCAACATGATTGGTTACCGGAGAACGGAAAAAAGATAGGACATTTCGCCGCGAACTTTCGATATTCTGAAACTAGATTATTCGTCAATCTACGACTCGAATTTCAGCGAGTACTTCTACTCGACAAATGTCGAAAAAATCATCTTTCTTGCCCGAGCTGTACGTGCGAAAACCGGTTTTGTCATCAAGGCGCCGAACTACGAAATTGAGGATCCGATCTTCCGACATTGGATCCGGCTCCGCGTTGATCTGAGAATTTGATCGGTTTCCATTCTGTGTCAGAGATTTGTCTACGAGTGCCTGAACTCTTCCTCGCAAGAACCCGGGTTCAAGATACCGGAGGATTATGGAAACGATCATCCCGTATCACTTGGCATGTTTACCTAAAGTTTCGCATCCGAACCATTACGGTTCGCCGAGAGTTTGCCGACTGCCAGGTCGAATCTCTCTGAGAGTCATACCTCGCTCAGTTCGCTTAACGCTTCCGACGCCGGCAAAAACGTTCCGTCATCTGCTTGTCCGCTCATAGTCGTTCTTGCCGGCAGTCCGAACGTCAGACACTCTCAGCCATTGCTATTCGAACGAATTTCAGCAATGACTCGGAAACGTTGATCAAGCATCGTTATCCTTGAGGTTCTAATCCGACAAGCGGATACGCAAAGCGGGCCCATGCTTTGCGCGCATAGACCGACAGCATTCTGCCGGCGACAGTCGTGCCGGATTTCGCTTCTTGCAATTCTGCGCCATTCTGGCAAAATGCCGACCTTCAAACGGATTTCTCAGTGTTTACCGTGGTCTTCGGACCGATCAAACCTGCACTACAAACCAACCCGACGCGGGCGTTTGCCTGCGTGAATGCAAGTTTCAAGTGTCTCCCTCAACGGAGCTCTCAGCTTGTCTTTGGTGGGTTTTCGCTCGCTCCCTTTGATGGATTTTCAAAAAGGCGAAAACCACTATGCCAATGACATTCACAACTTGCATTTCGGCTCAAGACTTCGGACTTGCGTCCGAGACAATGATCCCGGGGTTTCAGGCTTCGCAGCTTTCCTGTGCTGCGCCCGCCCAAATCGTTCGGGTCGATCCCTGCCACGTGTTCGATGAATCCTTTCTGCAGGATCTCGTGCTGTGGTGGACCTGGCCCGACACCCGTATCCCGCTCTACATCGCGGGGCCCACGGGCTGCGGCAAAACGACCTCCGTTCTTCAGTTTCTCGCACGCGTCCATGTACCGGTCATTTCCCTGACCTGTTCCCGACGCTTCGTGAAGGACGACCTTGTCGGCCGCTGGGGCGCGCACGAAGGAGGCTTCGCATGGATCGACGGACCGGCCACCATTGCGTGGAAAACCGGAGCCGTACTGCTCATCAACGAGTTTTCGCTCGCTCCCCCGGAAGTCTGGGTGGGCGCCAACGACATCTTCGAAGGGCAGTCAATCACGATCGAGAAGACTGGTTTGAGCATTCCCAGACACGTCAACACCCGGGTCATTGTCACCGACAACTGCCGTTGCGGTACGCTGCCCGAGTCGGCCTACAGTTCTCGCAACCAGCAGGACGCCAGCACGTGCGACCGCTTCTGGCATATGGCAGCCGATTGGCCCAAACCCGAAGTGGAAGCCCGCATCGTCCTATACCGTTGTGAGCGCATCGCTCAGGGCGCTCTGTCAAGCGAAACGCTTGCCGAGCTTGCCCGCTGCGCCGCACGACTTGCACAAGCCTCGCGCACGAACCCTGCCTTGGAAGCGGATTTCGTGAGCGAAGACGTGCCTGCGGCACTGAGTACACGCGTTGTGATTCGCCTGTGCGAAATACTGACGCAGCTGCTTGCGGGCTCCTGCAGCCCCGAGCAGTCTCTGTCGCGAGCCGTCCGGCTTGCCATCGGCAGTGCACTCAACGACCGCGCGTGTCTGACGCTCTTGGAAATGGCGGCGTTTCACTTCGCCCCGTTGCTTGAGACGCTTCACTCTTCGACGGCAGCGAACCGAAGACGTCGTAACGTACGACCGAAAATCGGTTAACGCCGCTCGCTCTTGCCGCGCGCCCTTTGAATCCCGAAGGACGCCCCCTTCTCATCCGTTCCGACCCCGTTTTCCGTCCATCCTGCTCAAGACGCAGAGGCTCTCCGCAATGCTTGTCCGCAGGCGTTGTCGAGTCAGCCCCTGAGGTTCTTTGCGTGTGCGATCGACGGCAACGGGGTCTTTTCTTATGGAAAAAACACCCGATATGCCCGACGATCCCCGCCCCGAACCCGTTGCGATGACCGACGACGAAATCGCGAAACTGGCCCCTTTGAAAGGAGAGGAAAGTTTCTCGATACGGTTTGCCGTCAACGTCGACCTTGAGCCGAACTGTAAAGGCCCCGTGCCTTTCTTGGGCCCGCACTTTTGCGAGCTCACCCGAAAGCAGTTTCGAGACCTCTACGGGAAAAGCCTTCTTTGCAGGACGGACCGAATTGAAAACATCGACGCCGGCTGCGGCCCGCTGCCCGAGCTTCCCAAAAAAGCTCCGAAAAAGGCAACGCCGCTGCGGCGCACGTTTCGTCGCCGTCCGTTGAAGCGCCAGCGTTTCAACGAAAAAGAAAGCCGTCAGATGCGTCTGCTCGATTAGTCAAGCATCCATGGCTTTGAGAGCTCGCAACTGAACCTTAAACTTCTGCGGTTTGTTTCCCTTCGCTTTCTCTCTTTTTCCCGGCATCTTCGGCCTAGCCGACGGTTGTCCGGGAAAAAGGGAGTGCCGGGATTTTCCTTACCCTTTCTTATCCCCACTACCCCGACGATTCCCGCCCTTGAGCCACACCGAGTTTGACACTCTCGCCGAACGCCTTCTTGAGAGGCTCTGTTTGTGCGCCAGCCTGCGTCAACGATACGCGACGATTCTGTCCGAATCGCTCGCCACCTTTTCGCCCGACATTAAACCTCAGGCGCAACAACGACTTCTGTCGTTTTTGCAGGCGACCTTCACCGGCAACATCCGGCACGACCTCAAACTCACCGAGGCGCTTTTTGAGGTCGCCCTGATGCTCACGGGCCTCATTGCCAAAAGCGACGCCCGATTTTCCGATGAATGCCGCAGGCTTCTGGCCGCCTTTTTCGAAGAACCCCAAATAAAGGATCCCGTCTCCGGTGACAAACCAACGGCCTTTCAAAACGCCCTTCTGCTCCTGTCGGGCTTTCTTGTGACGTTTCCGAATTCCAATTCAGGGATATCGTCCGCGTTCAATAAAGTGCTTTTTGCTCGGCACCTCTTCTTTGCGTCGATGGCAACTGCCGCCCCGGGCGTACTGACGCGCACCATGGTCGCAATGCGTACGCAATCGAGCTCGAATCCGCCCCTGCGGCTCTTCATGCCGCCCGACGCTTTTGCAGAGCTTTTCACACAACGACTACGCAGCGAGATTCCTGCACTTTTCAAAGCCGTCTCCGAACATTTCTCAAACGTCACGGACCAACCGTCGCTCTGTGCGTTTCTCACTCAGGCAAAGCTCGTTGTCTCTTCCTTTCGTGCCCATTGCTGGGAAAACGACGGCAGACAACACCTCGTCACCCTCTGGGAAATTCATCCTGAGGCGGCAAAACGCCTTTTGGCTTTGATTTCACCCGAATCGAAACGAGCACTTGCAACCGCCGCCTACAACTTTCTGCAACTCGAGATTGATTTTGACAACGACTCGAGAGATCGTGGCACCCGAGGCAACGTGGCAAAACGAGCCCGCCGGACCGTGCCCGATTCGATCTGTCACCCTGTCATGAATGGGGCCGTTGCCGGCCTCGGACTGTCTTCCTGGGCATCGGGGGTATTTGCAAAGGGTTTGCGCAAAGTCGACGAAGCTCTGCGTCTTAACGTCGCTTCGCGCAAGTTTTTTGGCGTGGGACTCGATTCCCGCATGGAAAAGAGCATTGTGACCATGGCAACAGAGCCGAGCGTCTCAGCGTCGGTCAGCACCGAAAACTTGCCGCAGACAGAGGACCAAATCAAGGAACACATCACGTACGCCTTGATGCGTTACGCCTCCGAACACAAAGCTGCCATACGAACTGCCGCAAACCGCACGGCACAAGATTCGAGCGCCGCCCGAACGCAGCTGCCCGCGCTTCCCGCAGGCCTATTCGTGCCGTCGCGATTCTTCTCCGGTCCGATCGCGCTCTGGATCTCGCCGCTGCAAGCCTTGGGACTAGCCGTGTCCTGTACGAGAGAAGTGTCTGAGGCAGCCGACAACGAATCGGAATCACAAACCGAAACCTTGATTGCGCTGTACCGTCATTCGCCGGGCAATCCCTTGCCCGAAACCGGCGTTCTGTTTCCCTTTTTCGAGTCCGTTTCGGCAGCGATCTGGTGGGTGGAGCACATGACGGAGTTTCACAGCACGAAGCTCTCGGACGTCACGCGAAAGGATTTGTTGAAGCAGTTTCTCTTTACCGACGCCATGGCGCGACTTTTAAGGCTCTTTATCCGAGAGAGACGAGAAGCAGACCAAGAGATCGGCAATCGCATGCTCGCGCAAAGCGCAGCTCTCACTCAAAACCAAACCGGAGAACGCACAAAACGCGAGTTGCAGAAATTTGTCAAGCCAAAGCTTCTTCGCAAACTCTGCTCGGCCTCAATTGCCGAAGTCGCGCACGGCTATTTGTCACATGAACTTCGCCGCAAAGGCGAAGCCGACGTCTCCACAGGTCTTGAAATCGTGCTCGATATCCAGAAGCGACAGCTTGCCGCCGCCCGCAGCAAGCGCATGAAGCGCGTTGTCGCCCGACCCGATTCCTGATCTTCTTGTTTCATTTATGGCACTTTTGACAATCTTCTCCCGCCGTCGACGTTCCGTCTTTACGGCCGGTACCGATTCTGTGCGCGCCGACACCTGGCGCCCCGCAACCGAATTCAAGCCCGCTCTTGCCTGGAGCGTGACCGCGTCCGTCGCCGGTGTCTGTGCCGCCGCCGGATTGGCTCCGGCTTTTGCCGCCTCCCTTGTCGGACTCGTCTCTGCCTTCATGGCAGGCATCCGTCTGAAATCCGGCTTGGTCGTTCTCAAGGACCGAGCAGCGCTTGCGGGCAGTGCTTTGGAATTCGTTTCATGCCGCATCTTTGCCCGACGTCTTCTTCGCGCACGCCGCGAAATGGCCCGCAAGGGCGACACCGAAACCTTTGCGCCCGTGTGGTTCGGCCGCGGTTTTGACTGGGGCCCCGAGCACGCGCAAAAGCTCTATGAGCTCTCCAAAATTGACGTCGAGCGGCTGATTCCGCGCCGCAATATCTGTCGGCGTCTGACCGGAACTGCCCCTAAGGATCCCCGTACGGTAGGGCTCGCTGCCCTTGACGGTTTGGAGAGCAGAAAAAAGGACATCTGGGTCTCGGAAAAGACATTGGAAGGCGGCACGCTCATTGTGGGAACGACCCAGGCGGGCAAAGGCGTGCTTCTGACGAGTCTCGTCACACAAGCGATTCTGCGCGGTGAAGCGGTGATCGTGATCGACCCCAAGATGAGCTCCCGACTCAAGAACGCCGTAACGGCTGCTGCAAAGCTTGCCAACCGCAGCGACCCCCTTTTCTTTCATCCGAACGACCCCGAGGGAATCCGCATCAATCCGCTCACGCACTTTGAGAGACCGAGTGAAATCGCCAGCCGCCTCACCGCCGTGATGGCCGACTCCGGCCCCTTTACGTCCTTTGCATGGTCTGCGGTGAATGTCGTCGTAAATCTCCTCGTTCACGTCGGCCGCACGCCCTCGATTGCCGGCATCGAATCGGTGCTTACGGGCGATTTTGAAGATCTGCTTTTGGAAGCGGTGGAACTCGACTGCGGGCCGGATCTGTTTGATACGCTCGTCTCCGAAGTCAAGCTCAAGGGCAAAAAGGGCCGCGAAGGCGTGCTTGTGCTCTTGGATAAGGCTCGGGACAGAGAAGCTCTCTCGGAAGCAACTCTTAAAGGTGCCGCCACCTACGCTCACGACCCGGTGCATTTTTCCAAAATCACGGCGAGCCTCATGCCCGTTCTGGCAATGCTCACTTCGGGAGCTCTGCGACAAACGCTTTCGCCCGCAGACGACGACGCAGAAGCAATGAGCTTGTCGGAGATCATCGCCCAGCGAAAGATTCTCTACGTGTGCCTCAATTCGCTTCCCGATCCGACGGTCGCGGGCGCCATCGGCTCCCTTCTTCTTGCCGACCTCGCCTCCTGCGCTGGCGAACGTTACAACGACACCTCGATTGCCCGCACCACGGTAAGTCTCTTCGTCGATGAATGCTCGAACGTCATCAACCGCTCCCTCATCGAAATCCTCAACAAGGGCGCCGAATCAGGCCTGCGCACCACCTGTGCCATGCAGACGGTGGCCGACCTTGCCGCCCGCTTGGGTTCCACCGACGAAGCGCGAATGGCGCTCGGCAACTTCAACAGCCTCGTGAGTCTTCGCACCAAAGATCGCCTCACGCAGGAATTCGTGGCCGAAACGTTCGGGCGCACCTACATCGCCAACACCGCCGCCACGCTCACCAGCGCTTCGGATACGGCGCACCCCGGACACTTCACCGCAGGCGCCTCTCGTCAGATCACGGCTTCGCGCGAAGAGATCATCCCCTGCGACGTGCTCGGCAAGCTCCCCAACTGCGAGTTTTTCGCGTCTCTCGCGGGCGGCCGTCTTGTGAAGGGCCGCACGCCGATTCTGATTGCCGACGAAGACTTGGTCTCCGGCTAAAACCTGTCGTCCTTTGAAAGGAATTTCCATGACCACAAAGCCTTTGAGATCCCTCGCCTCCGGTGGCCTGTTTCTGATCATAGCCCTGTGGCTTGCCGTCTTTTGCTTTGCCTCGGGCTCAACCGTTCAAGCCGTTTTTGAGCACGAAAGTGCAGCGTGCGAAGCATCCTGCCGGGCGTATGTTGCCCCCAAACTCAGGTTGATTGACGGCAGTTTCGATGAACTGCGAAACACAATCTACCGGGAGATTGTCTCCTTACCGGCCGCCGATGAATCTCTCTCCGAACTTGACGCCGCTCTTCGCAACGGGCTCTGGCAGACGGCATTAAATCGCCTTGCGGCTATCCAAGGACTCCTGCGTCTCGTTTGCTTGCGACTGGAAGTTTTCAAATACACGTTCGGACTCATCTTGCTTTTAGCCGTCGCCACCGTCATTGACGCTTTAAGTCTGCGAGCCATTGCGCACCATACGTTTGAGACCTCGCGACCGGCAGTGAGCTTTACCTCGGCAATTGGCTTTTTAGGGGCTTTGATTGCGGGCTCGGCTTTGGTGCTGATGCCTTTTGCGGGAGCGGCAGTAGCAGGGCTCACCGTAATTGCAGTCGGTTGTGTGGGGCTTCACGCTTGTGTGAGGTATTTCCATCGTTTGTGACGATGCCGTTTTGTAAAGCCGCAGTTTGTTGTCGTATTCACGAACTGGAGGCAACTTTTCTCCATTGCGCGAATGGTGCAAATTCGCATGCAGTAGCTTCTCGTACTAGCAGAATCAACAGGCAGGTTACGTAAGGTTATAGCATTTGATATAATTATGTTGATTTCAATAAGTTGGCGTAACTGTTCTGAGTAACTCTATGTCCGCACCTATTTTCCAACGTCCTGATCTAGCGCTTGCATTGAGCAACCGTTTGCTGCGCCCTGATGCGTTGCAACTCACGTCACGGGACGGTCTTTTTCTCACCGGCGTTCGCCGTATTGGCAAAACCACATTTATCCGCAGAGACCTGATACCACAGCTCGAAAAGGAAAACGCGTTGGTCATCTACGTAGACCTTTCGGACAATCGAGAGCGAATCTATGCTTCCGAAGCGGTGCTTTCCAAAGTGCGAGAATCGCTGGCAGACTTGTCCCGATTGTCTTTCCTCAAAGCTAAGCCATCGGCCGTCTCTTTGCAGTTCGATGCGAAACAGGTCGGCACTCCCACAGGCGTCTCGCTTGCGCAGGCATTCTCGGAAATCATTGCCACCTACGATGTCAATGTCTTACTCATCATTGACGAAATCCAGGAACTGCTCAGAAGCGAAGCCGGACTTAATCAGCTCGCAGCATTAAAAGCCGCCCGTGACGCCGTCAACCTGCGCCCGAACAATCCCAACGACACCTATTTCCTGCTCGTTGGCATCGGTTCGCAACACTCGTTGATCAAGTCCATGGTCTTCGGTTCCTCTCAGGCCTTCTACGGAAGCGATCATCTGGTCTTTCCGCTATTGAGCGATGAATACCTCATATGGCAAGCCGGCCAAATGAAGGACAAAACCAAAGTGCCTTCAGCAGAAGCTTTACGCAGGGGTTTTGCCATCCTGGGCGGCCGACCGACAACGTTCCGCCGGCTTTTGGAGCAGATGCAGACCTATCCCGGCAGTGAAATCGATCCGGTTTTCGTCGCACTGTGCCGCAACCAGGCAAGGTCTGACGCCAATGTTCTTTTGGAGCCGATTCGCAACTCCGAACTGATCACGCGTCTACTTTTCACTGAAATCGCCAAAACCGGACCAAGAGGATGCAGCAACCTTTTTTCTTCGGCATTTCGGGCACAGCTCACTAAGTCTGCCGGTCTCGATCGCACCATCAGCGCCTCTTCAATCCAAGGCAAATTGGGTACCATGCAGAAAAACGACTGGATTTATCCGGTAAGTTATGGTTGCTATGCCGCTTCAGACCCGCAAGCTGCCAGCATATGGTTGTCCGAAGAAGAGTCTGACTAACGGACCAGCATCGCGGCTCGCTTCCTTCAATTCTCAAAGCGAGCAGCGAGCTCTACCGCCTTTTGCAACCGAACGGACGAAAATGCCGGCGCATAGTCTCTCAGATCTGATGCATTCATTCTCACAGTCGGTTTGACCGCCAGACTCTTCCAGTTCCGGACTGCACCGATTACGCGCTTGAAGATTTCAACTCCTTCCTCATCCGTCAGGTCAAAAGCCGCCAGATTGTCCCAAATCTGCCGCACATCCTCTATCTCTCCTTCTGCCAGCGACAGATAGTTCTTTGACACATACGGCGCTTCGGGTCGACTCAAAGGCACGGGATTGATGTCGAAAGCCGGCGACAACACCCAAACTCCGTTATTGCGCATCAACAGTCCCGTATTGCGTCCGTGGTCGTCGGTGTTGTTGATCAGATAGTTCAGAAGCAGCCGACCGACGATTTCCTTAGCAGTCGTTTTGTCCTGCCTGTCTGCCTGCAGATACAGACGTTCGTTCAGTTCCGTGTAGCACGGAGGCGGATACCCATCTTCCGTGCTCTGCAGAAACGTGGCCATTGACCAATACGGAATGCGGCGTCCTGTCAACGTACGATCAAAGCGGTCAATAACCGCCACATTGACGTTGTCGATCGTCACAACTTTGCCGGTGGCGGCGTTGAGTCCTGCAGCACGCGCAAGTTCGAGTCCAAGAATCTCACCTTTGACGACGCTTCTTTCGTCATTGACACTCGCAAACTTTCCGATGGCAAGACGTTCGTTTTCGTTGAGAACAGTGCATTTGGGGCGTGCACCTCCCAGGGAAGTACCTTTTCCTTCGAGATAATCCAGATCGGCGTCCGTTTCCTCGTCCATCTCGAATCGTCTGGAAGATCGAGCAATTTTGCCAAGTTCAAGTACCGGCGGCGTACGACGCTTACCTTCCTCCACATCATCAGGCTGATGTCCTTCGAGCGCAAAACGAATCGCTCCGACACGGCTAAAGTCGTCTACGGCCAAAAGGAAATCGACTTCAGTGAGTTCGCGATTAAGACCAGCTTTTCGAAACGATCGCTTAATAAGGCGCCGTCCCCAACTGTCAGGTTCGGTATCTGCAAATGCAAACGGAAAAGGGCTTCGCCGATCCGTGTCATTTAGGTAGAACCATTGAAGCGAAAGTGTCAACTCAGGAGAGATAGCAAAAGCACTTCTCTCTGACACCCAAGAATCGGAGTAACAAAACTGCGAGGCCCCGGGACGCACCGGATCATAGGCAAGTGTCCCGATAAGATCTCTTCGCTCACCGATAAATACCGAAAGTCGCTGTTGCATTTCAGAACCCTTCAAATTCTTCAGGCTTACGGCGGACACGTTTAGGAAGTAAATCCTCCATCATAGCCGCGCCCACCCGGTCTTCCAGCGGAGACAACAGGCTGTCAAACGACTCAAGCCGATCAAGAATCATCAGAACTCGGCACACTGTGGCAAACGCCACCGTTCCGTCGCCTTTTTCTATACGCTGATAGGTCGCAATCGACGTACACGCCTTCTCGGCCATGTCCATCTGCGTGAGACCTCGTTTGCGCCGAGCAAGAGAAATGTATTCGCCGATGCGGGTACAAAAGGCGTCAACGGACTTGAAGTAAACACGCTCTCGTTGTTTTCGCGCCGTTGCTGTGGATGGCTGCTTCATTTTAGACCTTATATACAATGTTCTAACGCGAATTTTACCGCTTAAAAGCAGTCTTAGCTCTCTATCCGTCCTGACTTTCGCCCTGAATTCCTCCCAGTTCCTTGCGGCGGAGCTTTTTCAAGGGATTTTGGTTTTGCATCGGATACTTTGATCGTCTTTCAACATTAAATATGATGTTTTTTAGGCGTTTAAGCTTTGTTTGTAATGTTTTAATCGCCGACATCTCGGATGTCTGCAAAAATCCTAATGCCACATGTAGAAAGTTCCGGCTTCAGCTTATGCCGGCACAACGAGATGTCGGAAGACAATCATCTTCGTAGAACCGACAAAAACTATTCTGCAGCCTGATCTGCAGACAACTTCAGTCCGAAAAGGATCTGCCGTTGCATCACCAGGGCGTCGCTGCACGCAAAGAAGACGCATCCCTGTCCGGGGCTGCGAACTTCTCTGAGCACATGTCCTTCGCCCGGATCAATGATCTCACCCAACAGATCGTCTTTGCGGACAAGGTCTCCCGGCTTCACCAAACATCTGAAAATGCCGGCGGCCGCGGCATGGGCGTTCACAATGTCATCGTCGCGCAGTTGCTCAGAAGAAACGCCCTTTTGCACTTGGCAGGACAGAACACCACGCCGAACCAAAAAGCGCAACACGGCGTTGACTGCAATTTCGGCCGACACAACATCAATGCGGTCCGTTTCACTTGTGAAAATCGTGTAAGCCCGGGTATCCCAGATCTGCCAGTTGTAATTGAGTGTCGTCGTATCGATCGGAAGCGGTTCGCGCACGAAAACGTAAGGAAGCCCGAAGTCACATGCTGTCTGCGCATCACTCCAGTCGGTGCTCATCATTCGCACGTGCGGCACAAAATCGCCTCGTATATAAAAGGAAGCGAACTGAATGCCCCATTTCCACCCGATCAGATGCTGAAACAAACCGGAGGCAATGCGCTGCGTCGTCTCGCCCTTGTCATAGCCGGGAAACATGCGATTGACGTCGGTGTCGTCCATCGCCCAGAAGCGCTTTCCGATGTTCACGGAAGACGGGTTGACGCAGGGAATGACTTCGACGGCGTGCCCTGCTGTCAACAAGCCTTCTTTCTCAAGCATCTTGAGCCGACGCACCAGCTGAGAGCAAATGTAGAGCTGCTGAATTTCGTTGCCTCTCATGGCCCCCACAATCGCAGCCGATTTTTCACCTTTGCCAAAGCGGTACCCCGTAATAACCATCGGCTCGCGGTAAAGCGACGGCATCTCAAAAATCCTGATGCGCCTCATTTGGCCGCTCCTTTTTTGTCTTTTCCAGATTCGCTGACGGCCAAAACGCGAGCGACGAGTGAACCGGGATTGACGACCGGATACTCGCGAAGCGTAAAAACCAGTCCGTTGCAGGGACTCTTCACATCCTGGAGAACCGTGCCGTCAATCGGATCAGTGATCAGTCCCAACGAATCGCCTTCGTGGAGATTCATCCAGTGCCGCACCTTCGGTATGAAAACGCCGGGATAGTCCGCATTGATAAATTTCACCCGACCGTCGGTTGAAACAATCGGCTCCGCCACCTCCTGGACGGGGCCTGACCAAATACCCAGACGCTTCATCAAGCGCAACAGACCGACAGTGATTCTCTCGCCATACTCCTGCGTAATGCGCATTCCGACGCCGGCCTCAATCACCAGACAAGGCACTCCGATTCTGTTGAGCGACCAGGCAAGCGTACTTTCCAAAACGGTGGCCGCCGCATGAACCCAGATGAAATCGCAGTTGAGTTCCTTAGCCAGAGGCACCAGTTTTTCGGCCGTGTTGATGTTGACACGAACCTGAGGAATCTCCCGCAGAAAGATATTCGACGCATGAATGTCAACGGCGCAGGCGGCCCCCTTCATGTCGGAAATGATCTTGACTGCAATCACCTCTTCCGTGGTGCCTTTTGCGTCTCCCGGGAAAATGCGGTTCATATCCAGATCAAAACGCGGAATACCCCGCGTGATCGAATCAATGCCCAAAGGATTGACAGCAGGATAAATGTCGACAATACCGCTCACGAACTGAGGATTTTCAGCCAATATCCGGTTTAATCGAAAACACACATATTGACCTTCCAACTCGTCTCCGTGCGTGCCCGTCACCACGCAGATACGGGGCAATTGACGGCTTTCGGCCTCTTTTTCTGAAAGTCCGGCCGGCAGAATGCGGTTTTTGCGAATCACCGCCTTTTCGGCTACCGGCAGACGAATCGATACGACGTTTTTGATCATGTTATATGTTATTCGACAACTTCAACCACGGCAGACGATTGAACAGACTGCCGGGCACTTCCCAAGAAAATGCCTCGCTCAAGAGCTGCGTCTTCAAAATCGCACCCTCTGGCTAAAGCAATATAAGCTCCCTGAGCCAAACAGTCATGCGTCGGATCGAGCGCCGTCCACCTGTTGTTGACCCATGCCTGCACCCAGGCATGTGTGGCGCCTTCGCCTGCCATCAATCCGGCAACATATAAGGAAGGAACTGAAGCAAGTCTGAGAAGTGAAAGCAAGACGTGCGAATAATCCTGACAAACTCCCTTTCCGCATGACAGCGCCTGCTCAGCCGTTGTGCCGACATTCGTGACTCCCGGCATATAGACAAGGCTCGCGTGAGCCGCATGCATCAGAAGAAGGGCATCAGCCTGCACGTCTCCGGTCAAAGTCCCTTTGATACGCTCCCAAAGATTGACAATGCTCGGACCCGGCGTTGTGAGCCGCGTCGGATAGACAAAGTAAGGGGCTGCGGGATAGTCGCTTCGATTGTCGTCAAGGCAGGTTCGGACAATGCCCGAAGATTCAAAAAACAACTCGTCGTGGGGTTCGTCCATGCGTCCGGTCAGAGTCAAATTGCCGCAAACGGAATCAAAAACCGAAGCCGGAGGCTGAGGCAGACTCGTCGTGAGATGCGTTTGCAAGACTCTTTGTCCGGGCGTGTCCGAGGGAAACGCCCGAATATGAAACACGTGTCCGGAAACGGGGGCAGAAAACCGATACGCCGTGGTAAAGGTGAAACGGCACTTCAAGGCAAAACTCTACTGACTCAGTGCAAAGCGTTGATAAGGTGCAACAGGTGTGCTCGGTTGCTTTCGAGCGCCGGCTCTTTCATGCTGCGCAGTTCCTGCAGAATCTCACGATTGAGGAGCGGCTCCACACGTCTCGTATGGGAAAGCATGCGGATGAGAAGTTCATCGATGGCGTATTCCTGACAATTGAGTCGGATCATCAGATCCAATCGTTCGGAATACTTCCCGACTTTCAAAAGGTCGCGTCGCTCGACATCGACAACGCGATCGTCTACCGATCCCCAAAACGCAAGCAACAGATCGCTCACGCGCTGCGTTTCCAGAAAAGCGGACTCGGCGATGCTGCCCTGTTCCAACCGATCCAGGGCCAACTGAATGAAGGCCATCGTTTCGGTGGTGATGAAGTTTCTCAGTACGATGGCGTTGTCATAAGCCCGTGAAAGATTGGAATAAATCGAATCCGGATTGGTCGCATCAAACAAGTATTTGACTTCAAAATCGGCGGCATCCCGATAGATATCCGACGGAATCGACAAGCGCTTGCAAAACGCCACGTAGTCCTCTCCGTCCTGATCAATCATTCGATCAAGCGATTGATTGAAAATGCGAACCGTTGAAAACACGCGCTCCACATACCGCCCAAGCCAATACAGGCGGTCGGCCTGCTCGGCAGAAATGGCTATCAGCATCGGTTTCGAAGTCATCTGCATCCTCACTTTATCCTGTTCCCTTGATTTCCGCCCGATTTCATGAGGCCTTAACCCATGTGTCCTTAAAACCTCCGCCTTGGGAGGAATTCACGACAAAACTGTCGGCAACGCGGGAAAAACGCGTCAGTCCGCTCGGCCAAACTTCAACCGAATCCTTCCCGGTCAGCACGAAGGCACGCAGGTCCGCTTTTCGATAGACCGTTTCGTCGCCGTCCATCACCGGCAAATCAACAAAATCGATCACTTCCTGCACGATGAAGCGCCGCGGCTCTTTGCGTATGCGATCACGCCAGTCCGCAAGCGTTTTGCTGTCCATATCGCGTCCGAAGACAACACCGTAACCTCCGGCTTCCGCCACGTCCTTAATGACGAGCTTTTCAATGTTGGAGAGCACGTACTCACGATCTTTTTCAAAGAATGGCAGATAAGTGGGCGCATTTTTCAGAATCGCTTTTTCACCCAAATAGTATTCGACCATTTTGGGAACAAAGTAATAAATGCCTTTATCGTCGGCCACGCCGTTGCCGGGCGCATTGATGATCGCCACATTGCCCGATCGGTAGGCATCCATGATGCCCGGCACTCCGATGAGACTTTCAGGCAGGAACGTAAGCGGATCAAGATACTCGTCGGAAATGCGACGATACACCGCTCCCACACGAACCTTGCCCTGTGCGCAATCTCGATAGTAGAGGCAGTTGTCCTCCACAAAAAGATCGTCGTTGACAGCCAATGCAAAGCCGGTCTTTTCCGACAGATAACTGTGCTCGAAAAAGGCGGCGTTATAGCGTCCCGGCGTCATGACGACGCAGATGCCGTCGCAAGCCACGCTCTGCATCATGCGAGAGAGCATCTCGGGATATCGGCGGTTGTCGATGATGTTTGCCGTTCTGAAGGTCTGAGGTGAAGCGCGTCGGCAAATCTCGCGAGCAATCAGCGGATAGGATGCTCCGGACGGAATTCTCAGATTGTCTTCCAGAACGTACCAGCTCTTATCATGAGCCTGCACCAGATCGATGCCGGCAATGTGCGTGTAGACGCCTCCCGGAGGCATAACGCCGTCGCATGCTTTTAAAAAGCCCGGGGAAGAAAACACGAATCCGGGAGGAATTACCCCGTCCGTGATGATTCTCTTTTTTCCGTAGATGTCCAGCAAGAACGCGTTGAGCGCTCGAACACGTTGAGCTAAACCGGCTGAAAGTTCCTTCCACTCGTCGGCTTCAATGGTTCTGGCAATCGGATCAAAAGGAAAGATCTGCTCGTGAAAACTGCCGTTTTTGTAAAGCCCGAATTTAACGCCGTAACGCGTGAGCATTTCATTGATGGAGGCACTGTTTCGAACGAGAGAATCCATGGCGAACTTTCCTGCGGCGAAAAACGACACAAACTCCTTGGATTATCACTCACCGGACAGACAAACCCGGCGTTGTTCAAACCTAATCCGCACAAATCTTGGCCGATATCAGATTAAGTAGGCACATTGCTTTAGTAGAAAACGACAGCCGTCTTCCTCTCTTACGGAAAAACCAAGTCCGCCAAATGTCTGCCGTCCACGCCGCCCTGCAGTAGTCCCTCCGGACAATAGTGGCAATAGCAGACAACCGTCGGCGTCGTGAACTGCGAACAGTATCGCCGCACGAATCGCTCTTGGTATTTCGTGAGTTCGGTACGCAACGATGCATACGGAAATTCCGTCTGCATGTCTTCGAGGAATTCCTCTCGCGTGCCTTTGCGAAACTTCATGTTTAATAAGCGAACCAGACCAAGCGACGTGTGACGAAGTTCCGAATAGCGTTCACGACATCAGAAACACAGACACTCATCGATTGTTAGCGATCAATTCAGAATACTCTCATGCCTAAAATTTAAGCACACCGATAACCCTCTGATTTTTCAAGCCTTCTCAGGTTATACACAGCTGTTGTCCACACATCTGTGCAAAACCTGGCAAAGCTAACGACTCGGCTTATTTACGACGCTACCAAAGCAACATCTCCGGCTTGAGCAAAAAATCCAAAAAACCGATGTAGAAAATGCCCTCTTCATCGTATGCCGGCACAATCGGGCGACCGAGCACGATCATTATTTTTGAATCCATCACGAATGGCCATCAGCGCCGTCTTTTGTGCCCGCACTCCAACCTCACCCGACGAGTCATCGGCCACCTGTACGTAGACTCTGCGACTGAGCCGATTGGTTACGAAGCTGACCTCAAGCTGCTCGGCGAGACTCCTTCCGTTTCGTACTTTTCGCTTCAGCACGCTGCCGAGCTCAACCTCGTAACCTCGCACCCTCAGATCTGTGACTTCACCGGCGAGCCAAACCGCCTATTTCGCTTGATGTCGTACCGGCGCGCCGCCCTGATCAGAAACGCATCCTCCAAATATTTCAGATAGCAACCAACGGTATTGACCGTCACACTCGCGCCGTTTGTGGATTGCTTAGCGACCCGTGTTGAATTGAGGAATTGTCACGCGCAAGAGGCTATGACACGGATGAACGCCTCAAGTTCACTCGTCTTGCCAACGTCATAGTAACCAGCCACGTCCGCCACACACGTGTCCTTGAGAAAGCTCGTGAGCCGGGACCTCTTCTCTTCTTCCGACTCCAAGGCGACCACCGCCGGCATTCCGCCGTAGCGGGAATATTGCGCCCACGCCTCGTGAAGACCACCGTCAAAGCCGGACACAAATTCCGCAAACGACAGCGGAAAAACGTGCACCGCGTCACCTCTACCTCGAAACACCGTCGACACATCTGTCGCGAAGCCCGAAGCGTGACTCACGGTGACGTACACGTCCAGACGATCCTCACGGTTGAAAGAATTGAGAACTTGAGCTGCGTCGGAAAGATATTCGACATCGTCAAGCAAAAGGTAGCAACGACCGGTCTCAGGAAGCCTCTTTTTCAAATCGGCAAAAAAGACGTCGGGACTGCACATTGAACGATCTGATGAACGAGGAAATTCGTAGACGCAAATGTGGTCAGGATCGACACCGCTTTTAATCAGATGGTCCCGGAAAAGTGTCAGGAGCAAATACGACTTGCCGCAACCACGGATGCCCGTGAGAATCTTCACCAATCCTTTGTGCTTTCGTTCAATCAAGCGATCCAAATACGTCTTTCAGGAGAATTCCATAAAGGCCTCTTTAAGGATTTGGAGTCATTTTGCTCTTCATCGGCAATTCAGAGGCATTCCATCCCACCTTCCTGCGCTCGACTGCATCTTAACCATGCACCAATTTGATGCATCACAACTGCCTATAGCGCACCCAAACGGTGCTTTTTGCTACCGTTTAGCCCCGTCTTAAGCTTTATCGTTTCTCTAGTCCCTTCGACCTAATCATCGGGCAATTCATGACAAAACTAATCATTACCGATTAGCTTTCTTAATCACTAAACCTTAACGACTTAAGAAAAGAGCGAGGGTTCTCCCTATTACGTCCAAAACTGGCACGCTCCTTGCAACAGTTAAAGACAAAAGGCGCGCACTCATCACGCGCACCGAGAACGATCACACACTCAAATAGGAGCCTGATATGAAGCACACTTCCCGCTTTGCCCTCGCAGCCGTCGCCGCCGCTGTTCTCGCCATGAACGCAGCCACCGCCGCGGAGCTCACCGGAACGCTCAAGAAGATTCAGGAAACCGGCTCGATCACGCTCGGCTATCGTGAAAGCTCCGTGCCGTTTTCCTACCTCGGCGCCGACGGCAAGCCCGTTGGCTACGCCTTTGAGGTCTGCCGCAAGGTTGCCGAATCCGCTCAGAAGGAACTCGGCCTGGCCAAGCTTGATGTGAAATATCAGGCCGTGACTTCGGCAAACCGCATTCCGCTCATCCAGAACGGTACGGTTGACATCGAATGCGGCTCGACCACCAACTCTCTGGTTCGTCAGCGCGAAGCAGCCTTCTCCGTGAGCTACTTCGGCATCCAGGTTTCGGCCGCCGTCTGGAAGAACAGCGGCATCAATTCGATGAAGGACTTGAACGGCAAGACGATTGCCGTGACTTCCGGCACGACTTCCGTGGCACTCATGAAGAAGTTTGAAAAGGAAAACGGCATTCGCGTGCGCTACATGATGACGAAGGACTTTGCCGAAGCCATGCAGCTCGTTGCCAACAAACGTGCCGACGCATTCGTGCTTGACGACGTTCTGCTCGCAGGTCAGATTGCGAACCTGAAGAACTCCGCCGACTTCAAGATTCTCGACGCCGCTCTTTCGGTCGAACCCTACGGCGCCATGTTCCGTAAGGACGATCCGCAGTTCAAGGCTCTCGTTGACAAGACGGTCACGAACATGATCAAGACCGGAGAACTCGAAAAGCTCTACAAGACTTGGTTCGAATCTCCCATTCCGCCCAAGAACGTCAACCTGAACTTCAAGATGAACAACTACACGAAGGAACTCTTTGCCAATCCTTCGGACAAGGGCATCTGATAGGGAAGTTTTATGCCGGGGCCGGTCTCAGTGGCGCCAACGTTGAGATGCCCCGGTCTTTTTGAAAATTCATTTCCCGCGGCTGCGGCAGTCCTTGCCCTTCACACGGGCTGCCGCACATAAAAAGAGGAAAGTTGAAAATGGCTCTCAATTTTGATCTGAACTCTCTGTTTGAGCCTGCGCTGCTCTCCGACGAGCCCTGGTGGTCGTACATTTTGGGCGGCGCCGGCTGGACGGTGGCTCTGATGCTCACCTCCTTTGCGCTGGCTCTCGTGCTGGGCATCATCGTGGGCACGCTGCGCACCTCCCAGAACAAATTCCTAAGCACGATCTGCGAAGTGTGGATCGAGACCTTCCGCAACATTCCGCTCATCGTTCAGATTTTCGTCTGGTTCTTCGTCGTTCCGGAATTCATTCCCTGGTACAAGGACTGGATGAACACGGTCGATCCCGTCTACTCGCAGTTCCTGACGGCTTTCATCTGCATGGGCTTTTTCACTTCCTCACGCGTTGCCGAACAGGTTCGCGCCGGCATCGCCTCCGTTCCGAAGGGCCTTCCCAACGCCGCCAAGGCTCTGGGCTTTACGCCGATTCAGACATACGTCTATGTGATTCTGCCGCTGGCGATGCGTCTGATCGTTCCGCCGCTCACGAGCGAAGCCATGAACCTCGTGAAGAACACCGCCGTGGCTCTCACCATCGGTCTGCCTGAACTCACGATGCGCGCCAACGAAATGGGCGAAAACACGTTCCAGTTCTTCGCCGCCTACATCTGGGCCACCATCATCTACATCGTCATCGCACTGATCGTCAACAACGTCATGCGCGTCGTCGAGAAAAAGAGCGCCGTTCCCGGCCTCATCCTTGCCAAGTAAGAGAGGAGATAAGCGATGTTTGATTTTTCCTCGATTACGAATTCCTGGGCCTACATTCTCGAAGGCGTCAAGTACACGATCGAACTGACGATCATCACGGCCGTGGGCGGTCTGATTCTCGGCACGGGTCTCGCACTTTGCCGTCTGTCGACTTCCAAGATTCTTTCCGAGTTTTCCAAGCTCTACACCAACCTGATGCGCGCCGTGCCGCTCGTGCTCGTGCTCTTCTGGTTCTTCCTGCTGATGCCGGAAGTTCTCAAGGTTCTGCTCAGGCTCGATCATCCGGTCATGATCGGCGCGGAAATGACGGCCATCATCACCTTCGTGCTCTTTGAAGCGGCCTACTTTGCAGAAATCATGCGTGCCGGCATTCAGTCCGTGAGCAAGGGGCAGATGTCCGCGGCCATGGCGCTCGGCCTTCGCTACGGTCAGACGATGCGCTACGTCATCCTGCCGCAGGCCGTTCGCAACATGCTGCCGGTGCTGCTCACCCAGACCATCATTCTCTTCCAGGACACCAGTCTGGTGTACGTGATCAGCGGCAACGACTTCATGGGTGCCGTAAGCAAGATCGCTCAGCGCGACGGTCAGCTCGTCTTGATGTACTCCTTTGCCGCCGTCTGCTACCTCACCGTTTCCGTGTCGCTTTCGATGCTCGTGCGTCGCCTGCAGCGCAAGATCGCCGTGGCCGCCCGCTAAGCGCACAAGGACATCGCACAAAACCGGATTTACAGGATTAAAAGAAAAATGTCGATGATTGAAATCAAAAACGTGAGCAAGTGGTACGGAGACTTTCAGGTTCTCAAGAACTGCTCGGTGAACGTCGAAAAAGGCGAAGTGGTGGTTGTCTGCGGGCCTTCCGGTTCGGGCAAGTCCACGCTCATTAAGACCGTCAACGCACTTGAACCCTTCCAGCAGGGCGAAATCCGCATCAACGGCATTTCCGTGGGCGACCCCAAGACCGATCTCGCGAAACTGCGCAGCCACGTCGGCATGGTCTTTCAGCATTTCGAGCTCTTTCCCCACATGAGCATCCGCGACAACCTGGCGCTTGCCCAGATCAAGGTGCTCGGACGCGACAAGGCCGAAGCCGAAGAACGCGGCTTAAAGCTGCTCGATCGCGTGGGTCTTTTGAAGCATTCGGAAAAGTTTCCGGGTCAGCTTTCGGGCGGTCAGCAGCAGCGTGTTGCCATTGCCCGCGCCTTGGCCATGGATCCGATCTGCATGCTCTTTGACGAACCCACCTCGGCGCTTGACCCCGAGATGATCAACGAAGTGCTTGACGTGATGGTGGAACTTGCTCACGAAGGCATGACCATGATGGTGGTGACGCACGAAATGGGCTTTGCCAAGAAAGTGGCCGACCACGTGATCTTTATGGATGCCGGCGAAGTCATTGAAAATCTTCCTTCGGACGAATTTTTCAATAAGCCGCACACGGAACGTGCGCAGAAGTTCCTATCGAAGATTCTCAACCACTAAGTCGAAACTTTCTGTCATCTTTCAAGGCCTTTCCGAATCAATGGTGCTCGGGAAGGTCTTTTTGCGTCCGTTTCTCTTTGCAGCAAAAAGACTTCGTGCTAAATCCTCCCATCCTGCATCTGCGAACGATGCCGATAAACGATCGGTCAATTCGGGGACAAGAGAAGACTTATCCACATCCTCGGCCGCTCAGACTACTTACTGGGCCGTAAGCCGAGGTTGTGGGTAAGTCGCAACAGTGGTGACCAAGTGGGTTATAAGATACGGTTCCACCGTCCAAAAACGCTCTGTTTTCAGATCATCAAACGCGCCGAATCCCTTATGGCATCGGCATTTGCGCCATATCTCATAAACTTATTATCAGATTATTAGATTTTTTTTGCGGCTTCTACAAGATAGCCTTCCGATGACGAATGAGGTGTTTTTTCATCAGGTAAAGCTTCCGTCCGGCTACAACCACAAATACGCCATCGGCAGCGCAATTTCGCCTTCTCCGTAGCACTTCACCTCGCGTCCCGCGTAGAGAACGATCGACCACACGCGGAAATCTTTCCCGACTTGCTCCCTGAAGTGCCGCAGGTCAGCAAAATCCGCGTCCAACACACTTTCCTCCGGCCTAACCACAAGACAAATCAGATCGCCTTCTCGATTTTCCAGAACAAAGTCGATTTGACGTCCCCAGGCATCTCGCCAGTAAGAGAGTTTCCAACGCTTTCCGATATCGGCCATCGTCACCAACTGCTGATAGATCCACGTCTGAATCACCGTTTCTAATCGCTCTCTGTCGTCACCGCCCAGAAGCCAAGCGGCCAGTCCGCTGTCGCAAAGCATCAGCTTGGAAGTCCTGGCGGCACGTTTCAAAGCCGGCTTCTTCCAAATCGGACCTCTCCATACTGGAATTATGTCTACCAAGAAAAACGTCTCGAGTGCATTCAGGTACTGCATCACCGTCGGACGATTCACCTGCATCGCCGCTGACATCGCCGACACGTTAAGCGGCCTTCCAGATCTCGCAGCGCTTTGTTCGAGCAACAAACGCAAGTACTGCGGCTTTCGGTACTCGCCCAATTGAGGCAGCTCATACAGGGCAAGGTTGTTGACATACACCTCAAACCATTGGCTTCTTTGCGCCTTCTCAAGTCCAAGTGCCTCGGGGAATCCTCCTCGATATGCCTTTTGCAGAATCACTTCGAGACTGCAGTCGGACGACATTAACGACTCATCAAAGTTACCGGCAAGGATTCGATCGACAAAGCAAGAATTTCGCCCTTGAATCTCCGTTTCAGTCAAGGTACGCAAACGAACTTCACCCAAGCGGCCCGCCATTGATTCACGGACAGATGACATTGATCTGAAATTAGCCGAGGCCGTCAACACATACTGTCTTGTTTCCGGCGATTCGTCGGCAAACGCCTTCATAGCGTCAAAGAGTTTTGGGATGCGCTGGACTTCATCGAAGGCAAGACAGCGACCGCGGTATTGCTCCAAAAAGCCACATGGACTAGCATCCAGTTCTCTGCGCACCGCCTCGCACTCAAGCGACACGATGGCGGCGTCCGCAGGCAGCAACCCGCGCACAAAAGTCGATTTGCCGCAGCCTCGCACGCCCGTCACAGCAACGGCCTTGAAAATCCTTTCGGCCAGTCGATAGTCGCTTTGCGCAAGACGAAGAAAGCTTGTCATCGGTGATGATGTCCTTGGAGCTAAAGCTGAGTCTTTGGAATATTGTTAATCAGACTCTTAATGCTCCTGTCCTTGCCATTTCCCTTCTTCTATTCCGAGGCCGCCCGCACAAACGCCTCCATCAGCCGACGGCACTTTTCTTCCTTCCGACAGAGCGTCTCCGGATGCCACTGGACACCCTGAAAGAACCTTTTGCCAGGCATCCAAACCGCCTCGACGATACCGTCCTCACTCACGGCCGAAACCTGAAGCGAAGGCGCCAAGTCTCGGATCGCCTGATGGTGATAGCTGTTCACCTCAATCGAGCCTGAGCCGACAATGTCTGCAAGCGGAGAGCCTTCCAGCACAAACACGCGGTGTATCGCACGGTCATACGGCGGCTCCATATCGTGCTCCACGCCGGGATGCTCAGTAGGTAAATCCTGATAGAGCGTTCCGCCCAAGGTCGCATTGAGAATCTGAATGCCGCGGCAGATACCCAAAAGCGGCTTGTCTCGGGACTCGGCGCCTTGGATCACCAACCGCTCCAAGGCATCGCGCTCCGCACAAACTTCGCCGCACAAGGACTTCTTCTTCTGACCGTAGATCGCCGGATCCACATCCTGGCCGCCCGTAAGCAAAAATCCGTCGAATCGATCCAACAGAGACTCGATGGTTGAGACTTTTGTCGTCAACGGCAACACGACCGGCACGCCGCCTGCCTCTTCCACGGCCTGCAAGTATTCTGAATGCATCCAGATACGAGACGATCTCGCATCAAAAAGCGGACACACGCCAATCATTGGCAACATACTGCTCTCCTGTTTGGCCGCATCAAACGGCTTGGGTTGGAACAACTTTCAAAAAGATACTCTCCCGGGACAGTCAAAAGCGCCTCTGCAATAAGCAAATTGCAAACCTAATTGACAATTAATCGTCATGCTGATTGACAATTTTCCGGAAATTTCCAATGCCTGCTGCATTGCCAATCCGGAATCGGACCTTCGAGAAAGACCGTACGACCTCTTGCAAACCGCATTCGGCAAGAAAAACTGAAAGCCACGTTCCAACACTTCTCTTTTCGTCTGCTAGATGTCTGTCAGTGTTCCGTGTGACTGCCTGCCACCGCACCGATAACCGTCGGCGCCGATCGCATCGCAAAAAGAAAGCCCAGAAAGACAAAGATGGCAAGTCCCCACAGGGACGCTCCCGCACCGATAACGGCCCCCAGCGCACCCATGGCCACCGGGAAGGTCGCCTTACTTGAATTGATCAGCATCAGCCGCAGTCCGATCGCCTCGCCCGTGCGTCCTTTCGGAGCCAAACGATAGACAAGCGACATCATGTTCGGAAGCGATGCCCCCAGTCCCAAGCCCAACAGGAAAGCGCAGGCCATGAGCGGCAGTTGACTTTCAAAGAACGGAAAGAGAACAAAAGCCAAGGCCGAAATCAGAAGCGTAAGCGCAATCATGATCCACTCTCTCATGTGCCGCATCAGGTACGGCATCAGAAGCCGTACGGCAAAGGACGCCGCCGAGAAACTGCCCAGCACCCAGCCGATGTCCGAAGGCGAAAGATTCACGGATGCGCAGTAGACAGGAATCAGCAGATTGCCTACTTCCCAGGCGACTGAAACGACGACGGAACAGACCAAGACCGCTCGCATGGGCGGGTCCCGGAAAAAGTCCATTACTTTTTGAGGATGCGTTCCCGCCGCCTTGCGAGCACCATTGCCTCCTGCAGGAAGTACATGCCGCATAAACGGCAGCAAACACATCAGTCCCACGAAGATCGGAGCGCCCGCCACCCAACAGTAGAAACTTGCAAAGCCAAAGTGCTCAATCATGTAGCCCGTAATGATCGGAGTAAGCAGACCGCTCAAGGCTGTCACGATTGACAACAGCGTAAAGGCCAGTGCTCTCGTCTCGTTGGTGGCAACGTCACCGGTCAGGCGCTGAACGACGGTGTTGGTGAGCATAAAGGCCGTGCCTACAAGAATACAGGCCGAAAAGAGCGGCCAAAGGCCCGCTGTGTTGATGGGAAAGATGAGCGTCGCGGCACCGGCTGAAGCCGCACAGAAGATGGCCAAGGCCAGCGACGGTCTAGGCCCCGAACGATCCAGCCACCGCCCGGCGGCAATGGCGCCGAATGCAGGAAACAAGGCGACGCTGGCGAGCATCGCGCCCACCTCAAAGGAACTCGCCCCGTGCTCAAGTGCATCGAGCGTCACGCAAAAGCGCATGCCGGTCGTGCAGGAATGCAAGATCAGCAATATGAACAGAACTCGAGCGAGCTTTCCGTACATTACGCCGTCACCATATGGATTCAGCCGGCATAACACCGACATAAAGGCTTCTTTTACCGATGCTACGCCCGAATTCGAACGCGAGCAAAAGGCATTTGCCGCAAACAAAAAACCGAAGGCGCAACTCCAGCGTTTTAGCGCCAGATGCACCTTCGGCATGAAACCATGTCAAATGCGGCAACTGCCGCCGTCACTGACAATCAAAATGAGTGCGTCAAACCAATCGAGGCAGCCGTACGGTTCGTGGTATTTTCGTCTTTGTTGAGCCAGCCTTCGCCTTTAGCCCAAGAGACGACAGCGTAGCCCATCGTGCGGTTGCTGAAATAGTAGTGGCAGCCCAAACCCACGGCGTAACGCTTGAAGTTGCCGTCCTGACCTGACGGAGCTCCTTCGAACTCGCCGTCCTGGTACTGCACCTGAGCAAGCCAGTTGGCCGAACCCACGGTGTAGCGGACCCCCAAGAATCCGGAAATCGCATCGTACGCGTCCGAGCTCGTCTTCAAGAGATCCGAATCGAAGTCGTATTCGTTCCAGTTGGCGTCGCTCATGCGGCGGTTATTGGTGAAGTAGTTCAAGCCTGCATAGAGCGTCGTGGCACCGCCACCCGGTGTCCATGTGGCAGCAAGCTTATAGCTGAAGGCATCTTCCCAGTTCTTCGTATCGTAACCGGTTCCGTAGTACTCGGAACTGTCACCGTAGAACTCGGCTTCAACCGCACCGATCAGCTTGACGTTGCTGCCGTCCCAGCGCAGCGCCACATTGAGCCACTTGCTGTTGTTGACCCAGCGATCGTCTTCGTCGTCGGCTTCATTCGTGAGCGAATACTGCACGCCGAGCTTGGCACCCGCAAACGTCGGAGACACGTAGTAGATCGTGTTGCTGTGCACGTTCCAGACGTTGACCTGAGAGGCCTGGATACCGGCGTCGACGTAACCGGTTTCAAAAGGTTCGAAGTCCCAATACCAGGACAGAGAGCTCATACCGGACGAAAAGCCGCCGACACGACCGAAACCGAGCGTTCCCCAGTCGCCCGAGAGATAAATCTGCGATTCACGGTTGAAGATCTTGCCGTCTTCCCCCTGCGCACCGGTGTCACTGTTGAAACCGGCTTCCAAAACAAAACCGAGCGTCAAATTGTCGCCCAGATCTTCGGTGCCCTTAAAACCGAAACGAGGACCGGCATAGTTGCCGCTCGTCATGGCAAACGAATCGTCGCCGCCTTCGGTGTGCTGATACGTAAAGCCCGTATCCACAACGCCGTAGAGCGTCACTTCCGTTGCCATTGCTGCACCGGAAAGCGCGCCCAAAACCGCAACTGCGGTGAGTGTCTTTTTCATAATGTTTTGATCCGTGGAGTCGATCTTCACCCGCGGGCCGCGTCCGAAAACGTGGCCCGCAAGGAAGATCAGGAGAAACAAAGGATGTGAATTATGACCGAATTACTTCAACGTAGCAGGATCAAACGTGCGCAGGAACTTGATGCCGTTGTTGATGTCGTTCGTGTAGATGCGATCCTTCGTCACGAACGGAACGGTCTTGCGGTAGGCGTTGAGGAACTTGGTCGTACCTTCGCCCATCTTCTTGCCGTCCTGCATACGCATGTTCATGGCCTGCGTGGTGTGCAGCACTTCATAGCTATAGAGCTCGTAGGCGATGTCGGCCATCTTGCTCAGACGGTCAGCTGCCACGTTGACGTTGCTGAACGTCTCTTCGATGCCGATGGAAGTCGGAACGCCGTAGCCCATCACGCTGTTCGTGAGAGCCATGGCTTCGGCGTAGAGGCCGGACATGGACTGAGCGATATTGGCAAAGCCGTCGCCGCCCTTGTTTTCCTTGGCAACGAGGTACGTGGGCAGGTTGGTGCGATGCTTGTCATCGAGCTGCGTGGTACGCCAAGCCGAGGTGTGGATCACTTGAGCCAGAGCACGGCCGACGCTTGCGAGCTGCACAGCAAGCTGCGTGTTGTCAAAGTTAGAGCACGAGTTCACAAACGTGTTCTTGCCGCCCACCTGCATGGCCTTGATGGCGTCCGTGTTGCTGTACCAAAGATCGTTGCGGGCGTTGACGCTTACGATCGGATTGTCGGAGGTATGGTTCACAGCCTGGTTGATCAGTTCCTTGGCCTGGCGGAGTTCTTCCATGGCCGTGGCAAGAATCAGACCTGAGGAGCGGAAGGAGAGCGGATCCTGCAGGTAGCGCTTCGGATCAGCGTTCCAGAGGTAGGAACCCTTCAAGGCGTAAAGGATCTTTTCGCCGGCTTCGTGCCCCTGCGGCCAGCCTTTGGTTTCAACCGTGTGCCAGACAAACGGACTCACGTTGCCGTTTAAGGCTTCCAAAGAAGTGGCGATGATCGTGGGCGAGAGATCGAGCACGTGTTCGACCTTCTTCAGAGCAGCCACGGCCTGAGCTTCGGCGGCGTTGGAGTTCGACAGAATCGAGATGCCGTCCATACCGAACGGACGGAAGCGCTTCAAACCGAGTTCCTTTCGAACCTTGGAAGCGGCAACGCGCTTGCCCTTGTAGTTGACGTCCCATTCGCCCATCAGAGCCAGACCGATGTGCGTGACCATGCTCAAGTCATTGGCGCCTTCACTGCCGCGCGACGGAATCAGCGGATAGACGTCGTTGTTGATGTATTCCATATAGGCATTGGCAGCCGCTTCGCTCATGCCGGTAAAACCTGCCGCCATCTGATTGACGCGAATGACCATGGCCATCTTGGCGAGTCGATCGGGCAGGAAGGGTTCGACGCCTGCCGCCTGAATGCGCATCTGGCGTTCGTTGAATTCGATCGAAGCCGAGCGGTTCGGTTCGTCTTCAACGCGAGCGCCGGCCACGCGCTGATCCTTGAGGTCGCCGTAGTTGACGGTCAGACCGTAGATGTCACGGCCGTCGGTGGCGGCATCGATCGGAGCACGGTAGCTCGCCTTGAGGCGCTTCCAGCCGTCGGCGCTGATTTTCACCTTTTCGCCCGGGGCGGAAATGGCCCAAAGTTCATCGATGGTGAGCGTCTTGCCGTCGAGAGTGTGCGTTGCGGCAACGGCACTGCCGGCAAACATCGGCACGACGGCCAAAGCGGCGGCCGCAGCCGTCAGACGGAGCTTGAGGGACTTAGTCATTTTTCTTCTCTCCTAGTGGTTCTTTCTCATTGGAATTTGGTCCACTTCACGTTGTGGCAGGTGCTGCAGAGATCCTTGCTTGCCTTGTGTTCGGCGTGGCAGGCCGTGCACTCAAGCGTGTCGGCATAGTGAGCGGACTGATGCGGCTTCTTGTCAAAGGGATTGTCCGGGGTCTTGATCTTGTCCATCGGACCGTGGCACGTGCGGCAGGTCTTGTCGTTCGGACGAGCCTTGGGCACGTTGGTTTCGTGGCAGACCGCACACTGCACGGCGCCGCCGAGAGCCTTGACGTGGTAGTCCTTCATCGGAACGCCCGCGACTTCCGCAGCCGTGGCAGCCGAGAACATAAAGCAGGCACCGAGAGCGGCAACAAACAACTTCAATTTCATGACGTCACTCCTCATTAGATCTTGCGGGAAGCCACCTGGTGGCCTGCGATTTGACCGAACACCATGCCGTCGACCGACGAGCAGCCGCCGAGGCGGTCCATACCGTGTACGCCGCCGGCGATTTCGCCTGCTGCATAAAGACCGGCAATAGGCTTCAGGCTGCGGCAGTCGATGACTTCGGCCTTGGGCGTGATGGCAACGCCGCCCATGCAGTAGTGAAGCTTCGGCGACAGGCGCATCGAGTAGAACGGGGGCTTCAATTCCGTCTTGCGATCAAGGGGCTTCTTGAACGGATCGGGCTTTTTGCCGGCCACGATTTCGTTCCAGTCGGCGATGGCGGCCTTCAGCGCAGCGACGTCAACGTTGTGAAGCTTTGCGAGCGCTTCAACCGTATCGGACTTCTTGACCGTACCTTCGCGGTAGGCGGCCTTGAAGCCTTCGGCGCGCTTGGTGGTTTCTTCGGCGCAGAAGCAGAACGGATAGTTGGGCTTTTCAGCCGTACCCTTGGCAAGAACGCCCAGCTGAGCATCGGCACGGGTGCGGCGGTCAGCCAATTCGTTCATGAAGCGCTTGCCGGTCTTGGGATCCAGAGCAATGCCTTCGGCAAAGGCGTAGTCGGCAAAGAAGCTGCCGGGACCAGCACCCTTCTCGTCGGGCGAAGCCCAGGGACCGAGTTGGTACATGTCGAGCATCACGGGCAGAGCTCCGACGGAAAGCAGCGCTTTGATCATGGTGGCGGTGGCGCCCGGCTGCGACGTGCATTCGAGTTGAGCGTAGACCGGCATCGTGGTGCTCACGAATTCCTTGTCCTGGCCCCAACCGCCGGAAGCGACGACAACGCCATAGCGAGCCTTGATTGCCTTCAACTTTCCTTCGGATCCGGTGCGCCAGTCGTAGTCGACCGCGGCGATCACGCCTTCGCAGCCCTTAGCCGTGACGACGAGTTCCTTCACGTTGACGCGGTTGCGAAATTCAACGCCCTTGCCGCGCAGATACTTGTGAAGCGGAACGACCACGCCGCCGCCCGAAGCGTTGACGGGCAGGTGAGCGCGCGGAGCGCTGTGGCCGCCCAAGCGGATGACCTTGTCCTTGAGCTGCACGCCGCAGACTTGCATCATGTCGTAGGCCTTGTAGGCGTTCTGAGCGAGCGTGCGGGCGAGTTCAGGATGATTGAAGCCGCGGCCGGCCTTGAACATGTCTTTGACGAGCAGTTCGGGATCGTCCTTGATGCCGTTGGCCTTCTGAAGCTTCGTAAGCGGCATGCACATCAGACCGCCGCACAGAGCGGAGTTGCCGCCGTAGGCTTCCATCTTTTCCAAAACAACGATCTTCTTGAGACCGAGACGCTGAGCTTCGTAGCAGGCTGACAGTCCGGCAAAACCGCTGCCGACGACGACCATGTCGAATTCTTCATCCCAGCTGTCAACTTCGGTGGCGCGAGGGGCAGCAGTGGCTGCATTGGCTGCCACAGCGGCTGCGGCGGCAAGGCCGGCACCTAAAAAACCGCGACGGGAAACACCGATTTTTTGTGTCATTTCCTTTTCTCCTCAGTGGGTTGCATTATTTGTACCGTCTGGACGGTTTTAATCTTAGGCGCTACTCCAAAAATAGTCCAGATGGTCTAAAATCTGAGAAGTGTAAAAATTCGGGAAAGACTAGAAGTTATGTCAAATCCAACCGAGAAAAAAGGTGGCCGCCCCCGCAAGACGACGGGCAACGGCACCACGAAGCGAGACGAGATCCTCCTGGCGGCCCAGCGCATCATCGTGCAGTCGGGCGTGCGCCAGCTCACGTTCGATCGGATCGTGCAGGAAGCGGGCGTCGCCAAGGGCACGCTTCTCTATCACTTCAAGAACAAGGACAACCTTCTTTTGGAAATCGTCAAGAACTACGTCGCGCATCTCGACGAGCAGCTGCGGCAAGGCATTGCAGCCGCAAAAGACAGTTCCAATCCGGTGGCAAGCGGCTTTGCGCATTGGTACAGGCACTTCTACGCCACTTCCGAGACAAACACATCGTTTGGAATTGCCATCCTCAGCTATTCAGCGCAAAACGACAGACTCCTTGAACCGATTCGAGAGTGGTACCGGAAAGTATTTGAAATGGCCAAAAGCGCGGGAGATGATGAACTCGAGGTCCTGTTTGCGATTCTTGCTGTCGAAGGGCTCTTTTACCTGCAACATCTCAATCTCAATACGTTAAGTCCGCAAGAAAACGACCGGATTATCGAACGCGTAATTTCGCGTTTTGATAGATAAGGCCGAAATACCTCAAAAAAAACAGCGTTGAATCTTCAACGCTGCGTTGCTTCTGCCGACTGTTGTCCTTGCCTGTGCCTCTAGTTTTTTTATGAGAGGACACAGGCAACGGTACAACGGCCGTTTTCGGTTATCGGCTGAAAGATGTTGGGCGAACTCTTAAAGTACTCCTTTCGTGAAGCGAAAACGATTTTGTCATGGCTCGTGCGTTGCTGATCGTTACACTCCGACGGAGTTGTTATGCGTCTTGCAACGAGAGTAGAGTTGCGCTTCGCGTGAGTGTCGATTACCGCTTCCTTTGTCTAGCGACAGCGCAATAGAGCCTCACGCAACGGAAACACACGCTCTTCCAGCCATGCCATCTTCAGCCATCAAAGCAATTTTCACAAAAACTTTTGTCGCCATCTCGCTCATCAACATGCTCGGCTTGGCGGGCTACTACGCCATTTTCGTAGTCAGCACACAGTTTTTGTCGGAAGTGTTTCATGCCTCTACCGCTGTCGCGGGACTCGCAACAGGCATCATTGTGATCGGCTGTCTTGTCGGACGATTTTTCACGGGCAGCATTGTCCACTCGGCAGGCTATCGGCGTGTTCTTTTCTATGGTGTCGTGCTGTACCTATTGACAAACGCAGCCTACTTTTTTGCCGACACGCTTGCGTTGATTTTCCTGGTGCGTTTCGTCTCCGGCGTGGCCGTCGGCATCGTAGGCACAGTCACCGGCACGATCGTGGCGGTTGTTGTTCCTTCCCGGTTTCATGGCCGCGGGATTGCGTATTTCTCCATGAGCACGGCCTTGGCATTGTGTTTCGGTCCGTTCATCGGCATCGCTCTTGTTGACTCGCTCGGCTACGAAGGTATCTTCGCAATCGGTACCGCCATGGCGTGCGTCAATTTGCTGCTCGTTCCGTTCGTCAAAGTTACAGCCCAACGCAAGCTTGATCATCACAAACTCACGCTTGCCGACTTTATCGAACCCAAGCTCATTCCGTTCAGTCTTTTTGTCTGTGTCGTGTGTTTGGCCTGGGGCAACATTCAGGCGTTTATGGCAGCCTATGATGTCGTTGCGGCCGCCTCTTCGTTTTTCCTGGTCTACGCCATCGCGATACTTCTTTCCCGCCCGTTTTCCGGAAAAATCTACGATGCTCACGGAGCACCAATCATCCTCTATCCTTCTCTTATTCTGCTGACGGCCAGTTTGGCGCTTCTGTGGGGAGTGCATGAAGGCTGGTCCGTTTTGTTGGCCGGAGCTCTGGCCGGGCTCGGCTTCGGAAATTTCCAATCGGTCGCTCAAGTTTCGGCCATCAGCATGGTGACGCGCGAGCGTTACGCGCAAGCCACCAGCACCTTCTACATTTTCTTCGATTTGGGACTGGGCGTTGCGCCGTATTTGGCCGGCCATGCCGCACCTTTTGTAGGTTACGACGGCATCTACGGCCTCAACGCCGTTGTTGTTGCGCTGTGTATCGTGTGGTATGCGGTTCTTCACGTGAGAGGTTCGCTTGCCAAGCGACCGTCTCTTGGACAGGCGGTTGATTTTTCTAAGAACAAGTAAGCCACTGCCTGCAGGTTTCGGCAAAATCCGAAAACCTGTCAACCTATCCGGTCCTATCTCGAAACATTATCAACCTAATTCAGGCAAGGTCAATTCCTGTTCTCGAATTGCACCTACTTTGCATTAAAATGCAACTGTACTTTATTTTTTATGCAAAGTTGAGCAACTTATGATCTACAAAAGTAGAACTCTCGAGAAGGAAATCCTAAAGGCATCCGAGCGCTTCAAAGCGGTCATGGTGAGCGGCATGCGACAAGTCGGCAAAAGCACCATGCTCCAAGCAATCTGCGAAAAAGGGCGCACCTACGTCACTCTCGATGAAATGGAAGCCGCGGAACTCGCCGCAAACGCCCGAAGCGTCTTTTTCAAGCAATATCCCGCACCCATACTTATCGACGAAATTCAGCGAGTTCCGGAACTGTGCCTGGAAGTAAAAGTTCTGGTTGATAGTTCCGACAAACGCGGACAGGTGTGGCTGACAGGGTCGCAGCGGTTCTCAATGATGAAAAACGTCTCGGAGTCGCTCGCCGGCCGATTGGCCTGCTTCGAGCTTTTGCCGTTGAGTCTCTACGAGCAGCAAAACAAAGCGTTCGATGCAAAGCCGTACATCCCGACAGGAGAATTGTCCCGCGGCACTCTTTCGCCAAAAACACCGGAAGAAACCTGGAGAATTATCTGGCAGGGCTGCTGGCCCGAAGTCGCTGAAGACACGCCGAAAAACCGCAACATCTTTTTCCAAAGTCTTCTGCAGACCTACATCGAGCGCGACGTGATCCTGACCGGCATCCGCAATCTGTCGGATTTTCGCAAGTTCCTCACTGTGCTTGCCTCTCGCATCGGGCAGGAGTTTCAGCTGAACGCCGTCGCCGCTGAAGTCGGTGTTGCCACTCAGACGGCAAAACAATGGCTGTCGATTGCAGAAAGTTCTGGGATTATCTACTTGTTGCCACCATTCTTCGAAAATGTTGGCAAAACGGTCATCAAGCGACCGAAACTTTTCTTTACTGACACCGGATTTGCCGCCTGGTTGTGCAAGATACCTTCACCTGAAGCTTTGAGCAAGGTCTACAACAGCGGCAGTTTCTTTGAGAACTTCGTCGTCATGGAACTTCTCAAGAGTTGGATTCACAACGGTGAAGAGCCGTATTTCTACTACTACCGCGACACGCGATTCAACGAAATCGACCTTCTGATTTTCGACGGCACGCACTATCACCCGATCGAGATCAAGACCTCCGATTCTCCCCAGGCCGGCATGATCAAGGCCTTCGATTGCATCAAAGGCAACACAGTCAAGCGCGGCAGCGGAGCACTGATCTGCTTGACTCCCAAAGCTCGGTATCTGAGTTCAGATGTCGTCGCCCACTCAATCTGGGATATCTGATTTCTGATTCTCGACGTTTGGCCTGTGCGCTATCCAGTGGAAACTTGCACAGGCAAACGAGGAGCTCTTAATCACGCGTGTCCGGTCTCAACAAATCCGGCACATAATCGCCGCTCCTCTTTTGCGTCTGCAAATCGTCCTTTAGTTGTGCGAAACAACTTCAAAAAGCTGCCACTCGAGCCAACAACCGGCTGCAAAGACGTCTGTCATGCGCGCACGCAAAGCGTCTGAGCCGTTTTGGGCCAGTTTATCCGCAATTGACACTGCCTTTCGTGCAGAAACATCGGACGCCTCCGAACCCATGCCTTCAACCCAATCTCGGAACGGATTGTCCTGAAGCTTGGCTGTGGGACGCAGTGCCTTTCCGAATTCGTTCCAAATCCAGAAACACGGCAACAGAGCCGCCATTGCAACTCCGAGATCGGCAGACCGTACGGCTCGCGCTTCGAAATCCTGATAGGCCAGCAATTCCGGCAAAGGAACAATTTCAGACGGGTTAACCGATTGCCCCGTAAATGACTTCACATAGTCGATGGTCCAGACTCGCATATCGCGTGTTTCCTGAGCCCATTGTTTGAGCTCCCGAGCCTCCTGTTCAAAGCCTTGAATTTGAGACAAGCGAGCTGCGAGCAAATCCAGACAAGATGCGTAGTTGTCCAGATAACTGATGTTCTGGCAGAGATAAGCCGCAAACGTTCTTTTGGATAAGGTACCTTCAAATACTCCACGCAAGAAGGCATGCCGCTTGACAGCTTGCAGACTTGAACCTGCCGCTGCAAAAGCTTTCCGGCTCCAAGCCTCCTTGGGCTCTGCGGCAAAGGTGCCTCCGATGGGAAGAAGATACGCTGCGCAAAAGGCTTTCAGATAATCGCGTCGAGACAACATCAGTGAAAATTTTCCTCAGTCATAAAAGCAGATCGAGTGCGATTATTAACCATTTTTCAGAATCTGCAATCGGTGCCTTTCAGTTTTTGCTTGCGAATGGGTGTTTTCATGAGTGAGATCGGTTGAACTTTCTGCTTGGCTCGAATCCGAAAAGGATTAACCTTAGAAGTGAGGTGCGTTGCACCCCAGAGACCGCTGCCGACAAAACAATCGATCACGACCCCGATTATTTTGTCTCCCCAAAAGCAGCTCGCTCACAGGAGAAAAAAAATGACATTTCAGCACCCAGCCGTATCGCGGCGCAACTTGATGAAATCGGTTGCAGCCGCCGGTCTACTGGCTAATTTTTCAATCACACCGCTCAGTCAAGCCGTTGCAGCGGCCATGGATGATATGGAAACCGTTCGCTGGACTTCGTGCGTTGTCAATTGCGGCAGCCGCTGCCCGTTGAAAGCCATCGTCAAAAACGGTCAGGTGATCCGCATTGAACCGGAAAACACCGGCGCCGACTCCACCAAGATGCCTCTGGCTGTCCCGCATGTCCGCGCCTGCTTGCGAGGCCGCTCCATGCGTCAGCGCTTGTACTCTCCCGAACGCCTCAAGTACCCGATGAAGCGCGTGGGCAAGCGCGGCGAAAACAAGTTCGAGCGCATCTCCTGGGACGAAGCGCTTGACATCGTCGCCAAGCAGCTCAAATACACCATCGAGAAATACGGCAACGAAGCCATCTACCTGCAGTACGGCTCCGGTTCCTATCAGCTCGTTTCCACGCGCCGCACGGCCGATCGTCTACTCAATATGTTGGGCGGTTCTCTGGGCTGCTACGGCACCTACTCTTCGGCTCAGATCAACGGCGCCTTCCCCTACACCTACGGGCTCGGCGCCGGCGGCTCTCAGATGACCGAAGTCGGCAACGCCAAGCTCTACGTGTCCTTCGGCAACAACACGATGGTCACGCGCCAGTCGGGCGGCGGCCAAGCCTGGGAGCTCGATTGCGCTCGTCAGGGCAAGGATCGTCCGCGCATGATCATTGTCGATCCGATCTATACGGACACGTGTCTGGGCAAGGAAGACGAATGGGTGCCGATCCGTCCGGGTACCGATGCGGCTTTCGTTGAAGGCATCGCCTACGTCATGATCAAGGAAAACCTGGTCGATCAGGCCTTCCTCGACAAATACTGCGTGGGCTACGACGAAAAGACGCTGCCCAAGGGCGCGCCCGCCAAGAGCGACTACAAGAGCTACATTCTGGGCGAAGGCGAAGACAAGACGCCAAAGACTCCGGAATACGCCTCCCGCATCACCGGCATTCCGACGGAAACCATCATCCGGTTGGCCCGTGAAATGGCAAAGACCAAACCTGTTTTCTTTGCTCAAGGCTATGGTCCGCAACGTCAGGCCAACGGTGAACAAACGGCACGCGCCATTGCCATGCTGCCGATTCTGACGGGCAACATCGGTCTTCCCGGCACGAGCCACGGCGGCCGCGAGGGCGACATCGGCCTGGGCGACGTGGGCCTGCCTTCCGGAAAGAATCCGGTTAAGACGCTCATTTCGTTCTTTACTTGGAGCGACGCGATCGATCACGGCGAAAAGATGACCGCCACGGCCGACGGCGTGCGCGGCAAGGATAAGCTCGATGTGGGCATCAAGTTCCTGTGGACGCAGTGCTCCAACGTGAACATGAACCAGCATTCGGATCACAACGGCACGGCCAAGATTCTGGCTGACGAAAAGAAGTGCGAGTTCATCCTCGTCGTCGACAACCAGATGACCTCCACCGCCCGCTGGGCTGACCTCATCCTGCCCGACGTGATGCAGCAGGAACTCAACGACATCGCCGCCGACGGCTACGCCACGGGCACGAGCAACTTCATGGTCGCTCTGCAGAAATGCGTTGAGCCGCAGTGGGAACAGCGTAGCGGCTACTGGATCTGCTCTCAGATCGCCAAGCGCTTCGGCATCGAAGACAAGTACACCGAAGGTCGCACGCAGGAAGAATGGGTGCGCTGGTGCTACGAAGAAACTCGGAAGAAACATCCGGACGCCATGCCCGACTTCGACACCTTCTGGAAGCAAGGCATCGTCAAGGTGCCGGGTCTGGGCAAGGGTAAAACCGTTGTCATGAAGGCCTTCCGCGACGATCCGGTGAAGAACCCCCTGAAGACCCCCTCGGGCAAGATCGAAATCTATTCCGAACGTCTGGCCAAGCTTGCCAAGGACTGGACTTTGCCTAAGGGCGACGTCATTTCGGCTCTGCCCAAGTTCTGCCGCACGTGGGAAATGCCGGGCGATCCGTTGCAAAAGAAGTATCCGCTGCAGTGCTTCGGCTATCACGGACACGGCCGCACCCACTCCACGTATCACAACGTGCCGTGGCTGCGTGAAGTGCAGCCCGACGAACTCCTGATGAATCCGATCGACGCCAGAGGTCGTGCGCTCAAGACCGGCGACATGGTGGAAGTCTTCAACGACCGCGGCCGCGTGCAGCTGCCGGTACACGTCACGCCTCGCATTTTTCCGGGCGTGGTGGCGTTCCCGCAGGGCGGTTGGTACACGCCCGACGCCAAGGGCGTGGACAAAGGTCCTTCCATCAACACGCTTACATCTCTCAAGAAGAGCCCGTTGGCCAAGGCCAACCCGCAGCACACCAATCTCGTCGAAGTCCGCAAGATCTAAAGGAGGCACATCATGGCAAAACAATACGGCTTTCTGATTGACGCCTCCCGCTGCACCGGCTGCAGAACGTGCGAGGTCGCCTGCAAAGATAAGAACAATCTTCCGGTCGGTCGCAACTTCCGACATGTCCTTTGCTTTGAGGGAGGCGGCTGGAGACAGGACCGCGCCACCGGCGCCTGGCGCACGGATACGTTTGCGTATTACGTCTCGGTGAGCTGCAATCACTGCGAAGATCCCGCCTGCGTCAAGGTCTGCCCCACCAAGGCTCACTTCAAGCGCAAGGAAGACGGTCTGGTTCTGATTGATCGCGACAAGTGCATCGGCTGCGGAATGTGCGCCAAGGCTTGCCCGTACGGCGCGCCGCAGCTCGATACGGTCGCAAAGAAGATGACCAAGTGCGACGCCTGTCAGGATCGTCTCGCCAAGGGACTCAACCCCGTCTGCGTAGACTCCTGCCCGCAGCGCGCCATCGAGTTCGGTGAAATGAGCGAGCTTTTAAAGAAGCACTCGGATCGCAAGCACATTGCACCGCTGCCCGATCCGTCCGTCACCAAGCCCAACCTGTTGGTGAAGGCGCCTCGCAACGCCAAGCCCGTGGGCGACAAAAACGGCACGGTTTTCGGTGCGGATCGTTAAGAGATCCAGCTGACCGCTAAGGGCAACAACAGGGCGAGGATTTCGGTTCTCGTCCTGTTTTTGTTTGCGCACAACCTAAAACCACACAAGGTTGCTGTGAGATCGCCTTCTCAGGGCGTACCCGGACACAATCCGAGTTCGTGTATCAAAAGACACCGAACCTACCGCACACCTGATGACACTTATTCATCGCGAGCACATCAAAGGTGTCTGCGTGTGCTCAGCTGGGCAGACGGGCGACACTCCGTCCGCTGTCTTTTTGTCTGTCCCGCTGCCCATCCTCTGACCTACTTTCCACTTCTCCCGGTTCCTGCAAAACCGACGAAATTGCAAATTCTCCCGATAATCATCCAAACTGCGGAGCATTCGAATATATCCATATCATTCTGTCACACAAAATCAAATATTCTTAAAAACATCAGAGACTTAACTACAAGAAATCCAACACTATCTCCTTCAAAACGTTGCCTTCCAGAGTAGCTGGATAGAATTAGTATCACAAAATCAAAACCACTGCCCCATCGGCCATTCAAAAGCATCAGCACTCCGACACTTTCTCAATTGTCTACAACGAACATATTGGTCACAGCTCAATTTGACTTCAATATAAGAGCGCTTAGCAAGCAAAATTTCCTTTAGTTTGTTATCGAAATGAGCCAAACCGTCTTTATTCGCTTGACGCTCAAAACCAAGTCATGCAAACTCGCGACTTTCGCAACCCACAAACGGAGTAACACATGCCCCGCTTTTACCTGACCGCCGTGGCCGCCGCTGTGATGGCCGCAACGGTTAACGCCGCCGAATTTCCCGCTTTCCCTGTTATTGAGGGTAAAGACATCGTCTATCGTTCCGACGTCTCTGACGGCCCCGTGAGTTCCGGTAAGGAGTCTTGGGAGGGCAACGGAATGGTCGCATCCGGCAAAACGATCACCGGCGGCAACGCCCCCGCCTTCCTGAGTACCCGCGACTATGACAAGGTCACCAACAACGGAAACATTTGGGTTCTCGCCGATCGCATTGAAGATACCGACCTCGGTCAGTACGCCGCCGGCATCGTCGCAAGCGGCGGCAAAAAAGGCGTGAATGCCGAAGGTGCCGTCATCTACGTCCACTCCGACAACAACGGCAAGGAAGACAACTACGAAGCGGCCAAAGGCATGGCAGCTGATGCCAGCACTGGCACAAAAACCTCCATCACCAACAGCGGCACGATCTACGTCGAAGGCGGCACCGGCATGTTGGCTACTTCCAACCCTAAGACGGCTAGCGCTCCGTCTTCAAAAAAAGGTTCCGTCATCACCAACGAAGGCACGATTCACGTCATCAACAGCGGTTTCGGCATGTCGCTTGGCGGCAACGATGCCAGCGGCGTTGAGATGACCAACGAGGGCACTATCATCGCCAGCGGTGAGAACGCATACGGCATCACGGCTTCCGACGCCACGAACGGTACAGTGACCAATGAAGGCACCATCATTGCCACCGACGGCGCCATCGCCATTTCCTCGGGCCGCTGGAATAAGGATGTCGACTTCAGACTGATTCTTAAGGGCAATTCGCATGTTGAAGGTGTCATTGAGCTCGGTAAGGGATCTGAGCTGACCGTAGAAAACCTGGCTCGCGCAGAAACCATCGTTTTGTCTTCCGTTACCCCGGAAAAAGCGAATGCTTTAAATGACGCTACATGCGAAGGCTGCAATGTGGGTAGCGTCACTGTGAACAACAGCAACCTGACCATTCTCTTCCGATGAGTCCCAGACGCTCAAAATCGGACTCATTAAGACAAAGGAAAACGGCTCGACGACATTTGAATTCGATTCTGTCGGTTCCAAAGAGAAGCCTCTTCTTGATGTGGACACAGTTGGCGAAAAAGCTGTTGTCAAGTTCAACTACACCGGTACGGTCACCGATAAACTGGCAAGCGGCTCGGTCAAGGCCGAAGCGCTCTTTGACGGCATCAGCCTGGGCGACAACGCAACGCCTGAACGCATCACCACGTCCGACGGTCTGTGGGCAAGCGCTTCCGTGCACGAAAAGAAAGGTGACGAAATCACGAGCACCTACTCCGGCCCGAGCAGCCTGATTACCTCCACCACCGATCTCGCCTTGATGAACGGTCTGGTGTGGCGCTCCCAGCTCACCAACCTTTCCGATCGTATGGGCACGCTGCGCACCATGCCGCAGGCTGCCGGCGCTTGGGCTCGCTACAACAACGGTCGACTTGACGGTCGCGGCCTCGAATACGACTACAGCACGATCGAAGTGGGCTTTGACGCTCCCGTGAGCAGCAACTTCCTCGTTGGCGTGAGCTTTGACTACACGATCGGCGACACCGACCTCAATGCCGGTTCCGCCGACAACGACGTCTACACCGTGGGTCTGTACGGCACCTACTACGGTGACAACGGCGGCTTTGTCGACTTGATGGCCAAAATCGGCCGCATCGACAATGAGTACACGGTCTCCAACACTGCCGGTCTCGAAAAGGGCGACTACATGATGACCGGCGCCATCGTCGGTATCGAAGCCGGCCACCGCTTCGATCTCGCTCACAACCTGTTCGTCGAACCGCAGGTTCAGCTCTCCTACAGCTGGCTACGCGCCACGGACTACTCCACCAACATCCGCAGCGTTGATTTCGAAACAATCGAAAGCTTGGTCGCTCGCGTGGGCGTCATGGGCGGCATGAAGTTCGCCGAAAACCGCGGTGCGGCCTACCTGAAGGCCTCCTACAACCACGACTTCCTGGGTAACGTGGACGCAGCAATGTACGCTGTCAACGGCTCGGGCAACTCCGCCAAGATCAGCGACGAGCTTGACGACAACTGGGCCGAAGTCTCTCTGGGCGTGTCCTACAGCGTGACCGAAACGCTCAACACGTTCCTGGACGTCGGCACCGGTTTCGGTGGCGACATCGACCAGAAGTGGCGCATCAACTTCGGCGCCCGCTACGCATTCTGATCAGAGCTTTAAGTCGGGGTTGATTGATCGCCCGCAGTGAAGCATAACAGCCGCGTTCTCGATTCGTCGGGGGCGCGGCTTTTCGTTTGACCGACTTTCCTGTCAATGGGAAACGTCGTCTTGATTCGCTCAATTCAACGGGCTGCTAACCGACGGCTTCCACTTTAACAACATCAGGCAAACAAAAAAATTGCCGCTCCCGGCACTCCCGACAGCGGCGACTTGATCGGCAAACGACAGAAAATCCTCAGCGCTTTCTGAGTTCTTCCTTCACAGTCATGCGCACCGTGTTTTCAACGGCCTTCTGCAGGTCCGATCGAATGCGCGTGGCAGCGGTCTTAAGCGTCACGTCCACGATGATCTCAATCTGCGAATTGAGGCGTTCCAGCACCTTCGGAACGATACGGGCAACGAGCTCCTCTTCGGACAAACCGGCGGCAACGGGGCCGGAAGCTCCGGCTTGCTGCTGAGAACGGGCCTGGGGCGTCAAGGGCGCAGCTTCCTGCCGGCGGATGGGTTCGGGGTTCGGCATACGAGGCTCTTCGGGCTGCGGAGCAATCGGAGGCGTCACCTGCTCTTCGGACTGTCCCGGAATCGGTCCGTTCTTGAGCTCCTGCGCCGCGCGCTTGAGCTCCTCCCAGTCGTAGGGAACACGTTCTTTCAAAAGCGGAGAATGATAGGAATTCATTTGATTAACCTGCGCTGCGGTCGTAGGCGTTGAGCGTCACGCCGGCGGTTTTGTACAGCCGATAGCGGGCGCGGGAATTGAGAAGTTCCGTCTGATTGGTTGAGACGATGTCAACAACACGGTTAAACGGCGCCAGCGTATGCTGCCAGTCGGGCGGCACCGATTCGTCCAGAAGAATGATGACGTCGGACGGTTTCAACTGAGTGATGTCGCTTGCGAAAATCACGGGCGCATCGGCTTCAAAAGCCGAACCCGCCCAGGCGTGCGCGATGAAGGTCAAATCCTCAAAGCGCCACAGATCATCGTAGGCGCGCCGCAACAGCACCTCGTTGCTGCTCCAGACGGCAACGGTAAGCCCCATCTTGCGCACCTTCTTGATCAGGCGGCAGGCATAGATGGTACGTTGCGCAACATTGAAGTGAAAATCGATTTGCTGCATGCGGGCGTCTCGAGCGGTGTCTCAACCTCTGTCTGTCGAAAAACTTACTTGGCGGCGGCCGTGCGGACGGTCTTGGCGTCAGCCTTTTTCGCCGTCGCCGCAGCCGTCTTCGTCTTTGCGGCTGCCTTAGCCTTCACGGTCTTTACCTTGTTTGCCTTGGGTGCCGGAGCACGGGAAAGCAACCACTCAAGAATGAGCGGCAAGGGACGCGCAGTGCCGCCACTCTTGCCGCTTGCGGCCTGAGCGGTGCCTGCCACGTCAAGGTGGGCCCAGGGGCACTTCGGCGCAAATGCGGCAAGGAACGTAGCGGCCGTGCAGGCGCCAGCACCCGCCGTCCAGCTGATGTTGGCAAGGTCTGCAACAGAGCTCTCCAAAGCCTTCTTGTAGGTTCCGCCCATCGGCATCGGCCAGACCGGGTCGTGCGCGCTGTCGGCAGCGCAGGCCAGAGCGGCCGTAAGCGGCTCGTCCTCGCAGAAAAGACCGGAGACGTCGGTGCCGAGCGCCACGATGCAGGCACCGGTGAGCGTTGCCACGTCGATGCAGACCTCGGGTTCGAGTTCGGCGGCGCGGGCCAGGGCGTCAGCCAGAATCAGTCGGCCTTCGGCGTCGGTGTTGAGCACTTCAACCGTAAGACCGCTTAAAGTCGTGATGACGTCGGCCGGTTTCAGAGCGCTGCCCGAAGGCAGGTTTTCCACGGCGGGCACGAGAGCCACCACGTTTTCCTTGAGTTCCATTTCGGCGGCGGCCTTGACGGCGGCCAAGACGACGGCGGCGCCCGACATGTCGAACTTCATCTGATCCATCGTGCGGCTAGGCTTGAGGGAAATGCCGCCCGCGTCAAACGTCACGCCCTTGCCGACGAGCACGACGGGAGCCTTGGAGGCATCCGCGCCCTGCCAGGCGAGTTCAATGAAGACAGGATCGGTTTGGCTGCCCTTGCTCACGCCGATCACGCCGCCCATACCGGCCTCGTCGATGGCGTCCTTGTCGAGCACCTTGACGGTGAGCTTGCCCTTGGCGGACTTGCCTGCGGTCTTTTCGAATTCGCGCACCACGCTTTCTGCGGCTTCGGCCAGGAACTGCGGATCGCAGATGTTGGGCGGCAGGTCCTGAAGTTCCTTCGCCCAGATCATGGCGCCGGCGGACACGCAGCCCACCTGAAGGCTTGAGGCCACATCCGTTTCGGAAACCCAGAGAATCTTTTCAACGGCCTGCGGCCCCTTGCCCTTGGTCTTCAGCCCGCGGGACTTGTGCGAGGCAAAGAGAAGTTCGCGCACGGCACTGCGGGCGGCCCAGGCTTCGTCGCGTTCGGGCAGCGTCCATTCTGCGGAAGTCAAAGCAACGGATCCGCTCTTTGCAAAACGCGCCACCTTGCGGTGCACGTTGATGAAGGTCTTTTCGCTGAAGGCGTCCTTCATGCCCAGACCCACGACGATCACGCGCTTGAAGTCCAGTCCGGCAACGCCGTAGAAAACGGCGACTTCGGAGGGCTTGCCCTTGAAGTCGCCCGCTTCGATCTGAGCGGAAATCAAGCCGCCGGCCTTGTCAACGGCCACCGCCGAGGGCGTGAGTTCGGGCTTGCCGTTTTCGCCGCCGCACCAGACACCCACCACGAGGGTGTCGGCCTGCAATTCCGTAAGCTTGTTTTCAACTTCAATCTGCATGTCTCGTCTCTCCGAATTTATGGTCAAAGCCTTTTTTGCCAAAAAGAAGGCTTTCAAAAATGCTCAATTTTGACTCTTAATGGTAGGAAGCCTTCTTGGCTTCGTCCACGCGCAGCGGCGGGAAGCTGTCCCAACGTTCGCACCCCGGGCACTGCCAGGCGAAAGTGTGCGCCAAAAAGCCGCAATGCGTGCACTGATAACGCGCAAAGTGCTTGCTCTGCTTGGTGGTAACCTCCGCCAGAAGTTTTGCCTGTTCATCATCGGGATCGGCCTTGGCGCGCAAGTTGCACAGAACCGAGAAGGCCGACAGCGACGGACGGTTCTTGAGGGCTTCACCGGCAAATGCAGCCGCCGTAGGCGCATCGGCCCACACGGACATGCGAGCGACGGCGGCAGTGAGCACATCCACGGATCCAGACTGCGCAAACACGTCCTTGAGATACTTCATGGCGGCGGCCTTGTCGGTTTCGGCCATGACGTCGGCCTTCTTGGCGGCAATGAGGGGCGCATAGGCGGGCTTGGCCTTTTCAATTTGGCCCCAGGCGGCAAGCGCGTCCTGCGGCTTGCCCGCATCAAGCGCGAGATCGGCGGCCAAGGAAAGCGCACGCGGATTGTCGGGATTGGCCTTCAGAGCACTCGTCACGAATTCGGACGCGCGAGCCGCATCCTTGGTGCTGCGCGCGAGGTTGGCAAGTTCGCAGTAGTAATGACTGATTTCGACATGCAAATCCTTGCCGCTCTTTTGCAGGCGCTCGGCCGTTTCCACGGCCTTCTTCCATTCGCGTTCGGTGCAGTAGATGTGCATCAGAGCCTCAAGCGCCTCGACTTCGCGCCCCTTGAAGCCGGCAAGCTGTTCATAGGCCGATTCCGCGCGGTCGTACATGCCGGACTTCAGATAATCGAGCGCAAGCTCGGCCATCGCCAGAGCACGTTCCTTTTCGGGCAGCTCGGCGCGGTTGACAAGGAAGCTGTGCAGACGAATGGCGCGATCAAACTGTCCGCGACGGCGAAAGAGGTTGCCGAGAGCATGGTGCAGCTCAATCGTCTCAGGATCCAGGCGCACGACCTCGATGAAAAGATCAATCGCCTTGTCGGCCTTCACAGGGTCGTCGCTCAACAAAAGCGACAGGCCTTTGGCGTAGTGCTCGTCAATGCCTTCCGTCGCCTTCTTGTGCTGTTTGAAATCCACCCCACGCAACCACCAGCCGGCGGCAAAAAGAATCGGGACCGCAATCAGATACCAGAGTTCGAATTCCATTTACTTCACTAGTCAGTCAAAAATCAGTTCAATCCTGCGGCACGTTTTTCTTGGCAAAAAGGATATCGTGCCAGCCGAGTTCCTTGGCAACGGGGTTGCGCAGCAGATAGGACGGATGATAGGTAACCACCGCGGGCACCTTTCGGCCCGCAATTTGCACCTCATAAAGGTGACCTCGCATCTGCGAAATCGGCTTTGCCTCGCCCAAAAGCCGCCAGACCGCATGCTTGCCCATCAGAATCAAAAGCTTGGGCTGCAGGAGGTCCAACTGTCGATCGAGAAAGGCCGCGCAAGCGGCCACTTCATCGGGCCTGGGGTCGCGGTTTCCGGGCGGACGGCACTTGAGAACGTTGCAGATGGCAACGTCCTTGCCGCGCTCGAGAGAACACGCCTTGAGAATTTCAGTTAAAAGCTTGCCGCTGTTGCCGACAAAAGGAATGCCCGAAAGGTCTTCTTCGCGGCCCGGCGCTTCACCCACCATCACGATGGGGCAGCCCGGTGCACCGTCGGCCACCACGGTGTTGGTGCGCTCAGCCGCCATCGGGCAGACGCGGCAGCGATCGGCAATTCCCTTGATGTCTTCCCAGCGTGCGCTGCGAAGTTCGGCAACGAGCTGAGCGTCGGCCTGCACCTGAGAGGCAGCAGCGGACTGCGGCCGGGACGGCGCAACGGGACGCAGTGCGGGGCGCGGCGCAATCGATGCAGCTGCGGCAGGCTTGAGACTTTGAACGAAAGCCGCAGAAGTTGCGGGATTCGCAGTCGTTACAGCGGGAGCCGATTGGATGCCGGCGGCGGCCTGCTGTCGACGCAGGCGCGTGGCCATCGGACCGCGGCGCACCATCGCGGGAGCGGCCGGTGCGGAACCTGCGGGGATCGTAGCCGAAGGCGAGACGGCCGAAGGCTTAACCTCTGCCGGCGCGGCAGAAGCTGCAGGCTTGGGTTCCGGCGCAAGCGGATCAATGCCGTCGCGCAGCACCCACTGCACGCCGACATTCATTGCCTGCCAAATTTGACTTTGTTCCCGCGTTAGCGCCATTGATGCGTTACTTTCTCAATCTTCTTAATCGTGGGGCACGGACCGGGATAACTGCGCCGTCATCAGAATCGCATCCTCCCGCCCGTTTTCGGTCGGATAGTAGTTCTTGCGGCGTCCGGTTTCCTCAAATCCGAACGAAGTGTACATTTTACGCGCACGCGCGTTGCTCTCCCGAACTTCGAGAAACATACGCACGGCGCCGTTGCGACGAGCCAGCGCAATGGCCTGCGCCAACAGCGCCTTGCCGTAGCCTCTTCCCTGCATGGCAGGCTGCACCGCAATTTCCAGAAGTTCCGACTCGTCGAGCACGTGCATCACGGCGGCAATGCCCGACGTCACCCCGTCTACGGTCAAAACCGTGAGCGTATTTCCCGAAGCATGTGCGTCGGAAAAGTTTCTCAGCGTCCAGCCGAAGGGATCGGCTCGGCGCGTGAGGTCGGCCACCGCCTCGAGGTCTGCGGGCGTCATCGCGCGAAACGCAACCTCGCTCAAAGCTTTTCTCCTGCTCGGCGCTGTTCAATGGTGAGAGCCACGCGATTGCGCACGTAAAGCGGTGCGGCAAGATGCGGATCGGTCACCAGCCCCGCCTTCATCATCACGGCGGCCAATTCCACGATTTGCCTGGCGCTCACCTGTTCGGTTTCGATCGCGACGACGCCTTCCGGAACAAGGATTTCCTCGGCGTACGCAGCAAGAGCCGTGCCGATAACCGCCTGCACGTTGTCTTGCCTCAGGATCTGCACGACGTCTTCGGGTTTGACAAGTTCAGGGGCACGCACTTCATCGGGCATGCCGCCGTCGGGATCACGTTCAAAGCTTGCCGTATAGCACTCGTGCATGCGCGCATCGTTCACAACGCAGACCCGCTTGACTTCGGGGTGCGACTCAAACAGGGCATACGCGGCGGCGGCAAGATTGCCCACCTGCACCGTGGGCTTGCCGATCGCCCAGGCTAGGCCCTGCGCCACCCCGCAGGCCACGCGAAGCCCCGTAAACGCTCCGGGGCCCGCTCCGAACGCCACGGCGTCCATGTCGGCCACCTTGAGGTTTTTGCCGCAAAGCACTTCGTCGGCAAGCGAGATCAGGCTTTCGGTATGGCGATTTTTTTCCTTAAAAATGTTGCAGACGACTTCGCCGTCGTCCAGCAATGCGGCGCTCGCGTAGTCGCCGCTCGTTTCAACAGCAAGAATTCGAGTCACGGCTTTTGTGTTGTGCTTGAGTTGTTTTCGATGGCTTCTTCCGAAGAGAAGTCCTGCTCGGCGTCGTTGAGCGCAAATAGCTGCGCCATCGGACGGTTCAGAGCTTCGGTTGTAGAAAATTGCTTCCACCAATCGGCCAAAATTCCGCCGGCGCCTTCTTTGCCGGCCAAGCGCTGCATCTTACTCGAAACGAGTGAATTGCCGCCGCTTACCGCAAAAAATTCGAAGGCGCGCAAAAGAGTTGTCTTCTGACTGTCGGCCACGAGCACCCACTCCTGTGTGCGCCCGCCCGCCTCCGTCGTGACGGGAGCGACGTAACCGGCATCGGCCAGGCGCGAGAGAATGCGCTCGGCCGCTTCCGGATAGGTATCGGCCGCGTCGCACAATTCCTCGACGTCGAGAATCGGACGCTTGTGGCGCAGACGCAGATGCACGAGTTCGCGCAGCATGGCCAAGGCCGTCAAAAAATCATTGCCCGGACGATAGTAGTCAAGGAAGCGCCCCGCGGTGAGTTTCGGAATCGTCGCAGCAATCGCGGCGCCTGCAAAAAAGAGGTACCAGGCAACGTACACCCAGAGCACGAACACGGGGATCGCCACGAAGGCGCCGTAGATGTTGGTGAGCGTTCCGGCCGTCACCCACATGCCGAAAAGCTGCTTGACGACCAAGCCGCAGATGCTTACCACAGCGCCGCCCACGAGCGCGTGGCTGAAATGCACCCGACACGACGGCACGAACTTGTAGATCACGGCAAAGCCCAATGCCTGCAGGATCACCTGTCCGACGTTGTAGAGCGTCTTTGAAAGACCGGGATCAACCCCTTCCAAAGCCATCGCCGCGTAGTGGCCGGTCATGGTGAGGCTCACGGCCACCGCCAGAGGTCCGACGGTCATCAGGGCCCAATAGATGAGCACCCTTTGAAACCACGGACGCGGAGCCGTCACCTTGAAAATGCGGTTGAGCGTCACGAAAAGCTTGTCGATCAGAAGAAAAGCCGTTACGGCCAAGCCGAGCAAACCGAAGGTTGTAAGTCCCGCAGCGTGCGTCGTGAACTGACTGATGTAGCCCAGCAGCTGTTCGCTGTACTGCTCGGGCAGCAAACTCATCACGATCAGGTCTTCGAGAGCCTGGCGGGCGTTGGCAAATCCGGGGAAAGCGGAGAAAGCCGCAAGCGACAGGGCGAGCACCGGCACGATGGCCGTCAGAGTGGCCAGAGCCATCGTGGAAGTGACTTCCGTGAGGTCGTTTTCGCTGGCGCGATCGGCAGCAAAGCGCAGCAGCGTGCGTATGCTCGAAATAAGCCCCTTTTTGCGCAGTTTCTCGCGCAGCGTCAATCGATGACGAAGCCCGAGACGCCGTGATGCGGTGTCCTTGGACGCCGGTCGCCCTTGAGTGTTTGAAAAATCGTTCATGAATAGGTAAATAGCCGACTATCCGCTAATTATCGCAGGCTGCCGGCAAAGAGACGAAAAGCAGCAAATGCACAACGAGCCGCCGCCTCAATCAAACGCTACGACAGCCGCCTTTTCAAGCGAGGACAGAGCGCAGTAAAATAACACGCTTCATTTTGACACGAGACGAACTTTCCGAAGTCTCTTTTTGCAATTCGACATTCATGCGCGCCAGTCAATTTTTCATCAAGACGCTCAAGGAAGCTCCGGCCGACGCCGAAATTCCCAGCCAGATCTACTCGGCCCGTGCCGGCCTCATCAAAAAGCTTGCTGCAGGTGTGTTCACGTTCATGCCGATGGGCATGCGCGTCATGCGCAAGATTTCCGCCATCATCCGCGACGAAATGGACCGCGCGGGCGCCATCGAACTTTCCATGCCGATCGTTCAGCCCGCCGAACTCTGGCAGGAATCCGGCCGCTGGGCCAAGTACGGCCCCGAACTTCTGCGCTTCAAGGACCGTCATCAGCGCGACTTCGTGATTCAGCCCACAAGCGAAGAAGTCATCACCGATCTGGCACGTCAGGAAATCACGAGCTGGCGTCAGCTTCCCGTCAACTTCTATCAGATTCGCACGAAGTTCCGCGACGAACGCCGTCCGCGCTTCGGCGTGATGCGCGCCCGCGAATTCATGATGAAGGACGCCTACAGCTTCGATCGCAACGCCGAAGAAGCCGGCAAGTCCTATGAAGTGATGTTCGACGCCTACATGCGCATCTTCACGCGTCTGGGCCTCGTGTTTCGCGCCGTTCGTGCCGACAGCGGCGCCATCGGCGGCTCGCGATCACAGGAATTCCAGGTGATCGCCGACGTGGGCGAAGACGTGATCGCCTACTGCCCCGATTCAGACTACGCGGCCAACATTGAACTGGCCGAAGCCTTCTCGCTCATTGACGAACGCAAGGCTCCCGCTCAGGAACTCGTCAAGCACGCCACCCCGGGCAAGGAAAAGTGCGAAGACGTCGCGCCTTTCCTCGGCATTGCACTCACCGACTGCGTCAAGAGCATCGTTCTTGCGCACGACGAAGAAGATGAAAACGGCAATCCGTTGCCCGCCAAGATTGTGCTCGTACTGCTGCGAGCCGATCACGAGCTCAACGAAGTCAAGGCCGGCAAACTGCCCGAAATGAAGGGCGCTCTGCGCTTTGCCACCGAAGAAGAAATCCGCACCCACTTTAACGGCGCCGATCCGGGTTCTCTGGGCCCCATCGGCATATCCGAAGACGTCGTGGTGTACGCCGATCGCACCGTCGCCAACATGAGCGACTTCTGCTGCGGCGCCAACGAAACGGGCTTTCACTACACGGGCGCCAACTTCGGGCGCGACCTTCCCGAACCCAAGGTTGCCGACCTGCGCAACGTCGTCGAAGGCGACAAGAGCCCGGACGGCAAGGGGCAGATCCGTCTGCAGCGCGGCATCGAAGTCGGTCACGTGTTCTATCTCGGCACGAAGTACTCCGAAGCCATGAAGGCAACCTATCTTGATGAAAACGGCAAGCCTCAGGTTCTCGAAATGGGCTGCTACGGCATCGGCGTGTCCCGTGTTGCGGGCGCTGCCATCGAACAGTGCCACGACGACAAGGGCATCATCTGGCCGGATCAGATCGCTCCGTTTGAAGTCGTCATCTGCCCGATGAACTACGCCAAGAGCGAAGCCGTTCGCGAAGCCGCCGACAAGCTCTACGCCGAATTGAAGGACCTGGGCGCCGACGTCATACTCGACGACCGAGATATGCGCGCAGGCCCCATGTTTGCCGACTGGGAACTCATCGGCGTGCCGCACCGCATCGTGATCGGCGACCGCGGCTTGAAGACCGGTGAAGTCGAATACGTCTGCCGCCGCAGCCTCGACAAGAAGGAAATGCTGCCGGTGGGCGAAGCCGCCGAGATCGTCAATTCCCGTATCGTACGGGCATAAACGCTTCAAGGCTTTTCGACCCGGGCCGATATCAACGCCGTTTTGCCTTTCTCTGCAAAACGGCGTTTTTGTGTCTGGCCGTCAGTGTGGATTTGATAAATATCAAATTAATGGTTTTATCCTTACATTCTCAGTCAGATCAAACCCGGGGCTATAGAAAGCCCCTTTCCGATTCCATCAATAAACCCTTCATTTTTAACGATTTTTTCGCCTTTCCGGAATCTTGATCCGTAAGATTCTTCCTGTCGGCGGCACTCTTTCTTCCGGCGCATCTACGTCTTTCTGTTTCTCTCTCCTTCGGTCCGACAAGGATCCCGGTTCCTATGAAATCTTGGATTGAGTGCCGCTGGCGCGGCGTACTATCTTCCGTCGTGATCGGCGCCGCCGCACTGTTTGTCTCCAACACGTACGGCGGCCCGACCATTCTCTACGCCCTGCTTCTCGGCATGGCGTTTCATTTCATCTCAGAGGACGATCGCGCAGTGGCGGGCATTGAGCTGTGCGCCAAGAATTTCCTGCGCATCGGCGTGGGACTCCTCGGCGCGCGCATCACCGCCGAAGAACTCGCGCAGCTCTCCCTGGGCTCCATCACCGTCCTCATCACGGGTGTCTTTGCAACCGTGGCCTTTTCCATGCTTTTGAACCGCTGGATCAAATGGCCGCGCGCGGAAGGTGCTCTGGCCGGCGCCTCGGTTGCCATTTGCGGCGCCAGTGCCGCAGCCGCCTTAGCGCTCGTGATCGACAAAAAGGCTTTAAGAGAGCAGGCTCTTTTGGCCATCATCGTGACCGTGACGGCCTTGTCCACGATTTCGATGATCCTCTACCCGATCCTCTGCGAACTTCTCGGGTTTGAATCGTCTCGCGCCGGATTGCTTCTGGGCGGCACCATCCACGACGTAGCCCAGGTGGTGGGCGCGGGCGCAATGCTCGGCAACGACGCGCTTCAGACCGCAACCATGACCAAGATGCTGCGCGTGGCGATGCTCATTCCGATGATGTTCGTCTTTACGGCGTTTTTTGCCGCCAAGGGCGAACACGGAGAACCCAACGGCCCCAAGACCGTCAATCCCTTTGCTCAAATTCCCCTCTTTCTGATCGGCTTCGTGGCGCTCGCCGCACTCAATGTTGCCGGAGTCATCCCGACGTCGGTAAGCGACGCGCTTGCTCAGGCCTCGCAGCTTCTCATTCTCGTAGCAATGGGCGCGCTCGGCATCAAGACGAGCCTCGGCAAGCTCAAGGCCGTAGGCTGGGCGCCGATCATTCTGATGACAGCCAACACCATCTTTCTCTTTGTCTGGGTGCTCGCAGGCATCCTGCTTTTGGCCTGACCATCCTGAAGGCGCCCATTGAGGCGCCTTTTTGTTGTTTCCATGAGCTTATGAGTCTAAACAACACCCCTCTGAAGAGGGGTGTTGTTTAGATCCCATGCACCGAGGACCGATTTTCCAGGTGAAGTTTTCCTGAGCGATTGGAGCGAGGCAGGCCTACCGAAACCGTCGGTAGCACGTTGCTCAAAATTGTCACAAATACCTTTGACAACACTGAAGGAAAGCTTGTTATACGGGCAATTGAGTAATCCGGATGCCATTCAGGTATGTCAAGCACTTCAGAAACTCGGCGTTCTCTCCAGTTTCTGAATTTTTATAACGGAAGCTTTGCCTGTTGCTAAAATGCGCGGCATGATGGGTGAGTGTCTGAACCAATGTTTCGACACTGCGTGTAATATTGTCAACCCTGCCGACAGACAGGGTTATATGACCGGAGAAATCAAAGTGGAGTCGCTGAAGCCGCTGGTGCGCGTGATTGACGACGATGACGCAATGCGTCGTTCATGGGCCTTTCTGATCGAGGGTGAAGGCTGGGATGTAGCAGTCTATTCCGACGCCTTGGACTTCATCAGTTCCGGCGACTTCCAGCGTCCCGGCTGCCTCGTTCTCGACGTTCGCATGCCCCGCATGAGCGGCCTGGAACTCCAGGACAAGATGCGTGAACTCGGCATTGATCTGCCGATCATCTTCATTTCCGGCCACGGTGACATTGATATGGCCGTGCGCACGTTAAAGCTCGGCGCCGTTGACTTCCTGCAAAAGCCCGTCGACGATCAGCGTCTGCTCACCGCCATCGGCAGCGCCGTGATGAACAACCTCAACCATCGCCGCACGGAAATGGAACTCTCCTCCTTCCGCAGCCGCCTGATGCAGCTCACGCAGCGCGAACGCGAAGTGATCCGTATGGTCGCCCACGGCATGAGCAACAAGCAGGTTGCCGAAAACCTCGGCATCAGCGAAAAGACGGTTCAGGTGCATCGCGGTTCGGCCTATCGCAAGCTCGATCTGCACAACGCCGCCGAAATCGCACGTCTGTTGTTACGTTCGGGCGACCCGCTCTGATCAAGATTTAGTGCGCATTCGAAAAACCTCCGGATCGGTTTCGGTTCGGAGGTTTTGTTTCGTCGTCGGGTTATTCAGGCGCTCAACCGATCGGGCAACAGCGCGCACAACAGACGCTGAGACAGGAGAACCGCATCCGAAAGCGATTCTCCGAGCCTCATTTCTGTTGTTCCCATGGATTTTCTCGAGCCATGGTTTTGGCAAGCTTTTCCTGCACGTTCAGAGAGACGGGACGATCCAGAAAATCCTGCACCGCGCCAAACTCTTCGTCTCCCAAGGAAATACCCTACCGATCAAGACGCTGAACAAAAAGTGCTTCGAGCCCCATCACGATCAGCTCCGACCTTGAGCGGTGACTTTCCTTTGCCATCCTATCCAGAACTCGAACCGTGGCTTGCGGAAGCTCGACCGTTATAACCTCACTCATTGCTTCCTTTCCTCGAGTCCTACCTACGGCAACGACTCACCTCTTGCCACCAACACGCGCTTGGCCTTGCCGGGCAACCCGCTCATCCACGGAAACTCCCGTTCGTGCTGTTCGCGAAGACGCTTGACCTCATCGATTTCGGAGAGCGTCGCATCGATCATGTCAAGGCCCAGCTCTAGCATGCGGCTGTGACGCGGTGCAATCGCAAAGCTGACAACCATGTCGCCGGTACAAATCGTCCGTGCAGCGAGATCAACAGTAAAAACAGCTTGAGGATCCTTGCGCAGGACATCAAAAAGCTTTTCCAAATCGTCGACCGAAACTTTGCACGCCAAAAGGCCGTTGTTGAAACAATTGCTGTAGAAGATCTCTCCGAAGCTCGGCGCCACAACCACTCGGAAACCACCTTGCAAAAGCCCCCAGACGGCGTGTTCGCGGCTTGAACCGCATCCGAAGTTAGGACCGGCCAGAAGGACGGCGGCCTTGGCCGCAGCAGGGGAATTGAGCACGCACTTCGGATCCAACGAGCCGTCCGCCTTGTGCTTGAGGTTGTAGAAGAGCCCCTTGTCCAGTCCCGACTTGTCGATTCCGCGCAGGAACTGCTTGGGCATAATCTGATCGGTATCAATATTGTCGGCTTCCAAGGCAACGGCACCGGTCGTGAGCAACGTAAATTTGTCCATTTCTGAGCTCCTTTCGTATTACAGCATTGCGGGATCGGTCAATTTGCCCGTAATCGCGGCTGCGGCAGCAGCGGCCGGACTCACCAGATGCGTGCGCGCACCTCTTCCCTGGCGCCCCTCGAAATTTCGGTTCGTGGTCGATGCACAGCGCACGCCCGACTGCAAAATGTCATCGTTCATGGCCAAACACAGCGAGCAGCCGCTCTTGCGCCATTCAAATCCTGCTTCCTTGAAGATCTCGGCCAAGCCTTCGTCCTCGGCCTGCTTTCTCACGCGCATGCTGCCCGGCACCACCTGAGCGCGAACCCCCGGCGCCACCTTGCGACCCTTTACCACGGCAGCAGCAGCTCTCAGGTCTGAAATCCGGGCGTTGGTGCACGACCCGATGAAGACATGCTGCACGGCAAGTTCCGTCATGAGCGTTCCCGCTTCAATTCCCTGATACTCCAGGGCGCGGACGGCCGCCGCACGCTGTACGGGATCCTCGAAAGAGTCCGCTGCCGGAACAGGCTCATCGAAAGCCACACACTGATCGGGGCTCGTGCCCCAGGTCACCATGGGCTTGACGTCTCCCGCATTGATCACAACGGTCTTGGAAAAGACCGCCTCGGGGTCGGAAGCAAGCGTCTTCCAGTAGCTCGAAGCCGCTTCAAACTCATTCTGATCAAAGTCGAGCCAGTGCGTGCGCACCCACTCGCGCGTCTTTTCGTCCGGGGCGATAATCGCCCCGCGCGCTCCGGCTTCCACCGTGAGATTACAAAGCGTCATGCGCTCTTCAACGCTCAATGCCTCGACGCCCGAGCCTTGGTACTCGACGACGCAACCGAGCGCGCCACGGGCGGTGATTGTTCTCAGGACATAAAGGGCCAGATCCTTGGCCGTTGATTCCGGCTTTAATTTTCCGTCGATACGGATCAGCATGGGCTTGGCCAAACGATAGACGAGCGTTTGCGTGGCAAGAATGTGTTCGATTTCAGAAGTGCCGATGCCAAAGGCCAGAGCTCCCAGCGCACCGTGCGTCGTCGTGTGACTGTCGCCGCAGATCACGACCATGCCGGGTCGTACGAGCCCCTGCTCGTCCATCAGGACATGTTCGATGCCTTGAGCTGCATCGTTGGGGCCGTAAAACGCATCAATGCCGTAATCGCGGCAGTTTTTGGCGAGATTGGACGCCTGAAGCGCGCTCGCCTCATCATGAATCACTCGCGGATTGGTATCGGCCGACGGAATGATGTGGTCGACCACGCACAGGTGCGAGTCGGGAGCAAAAACGCCGCAGCCGCGCTCGCGCACACCGCTGAAAGCCTGCGGACTCGTGTATTCGTTGGCAAAGTGAGCGTCCACGTAAAGAAGCACCGTTTCCCCGTCAATACGCTTGACCGTGTGGCTCTCCACAATCTTCTCGTATAGCGTTCTTGCTATCGCCATATTCGCCTCCTTGTTATAAATTGTTTTCTCAACAATAGGAATTCAGCAATGCCTTGATTCTACGCCTCAAAACGGCACTCTTCGGCTTTTCGGACGGTTCTGAAAACAAGGTGCGCTCGTTTAGAATGCCATCGTTTCTTGTCTGCAGTTTTGTCTTTCATCGTCATGCCACTTCAAGTCCGCAACAGTTTCATTCTTTTCTTGTGCGCCGTCATCTGGGGCTCCGCCTTCGTCGCGCAGGCCCTCGGCATGAATCACATCGGACCGTTTGCCTTTACGTTTGCGCGCTCCATCATCGGCGGACTTTTTTTGTTGGCGGTGCTGCCGATTTTGGATCGGATCACGCGCAGGAAGATCGATGAGGCAACAGGCGAAAAATCCAACCCTTGGAGAAATCCCAAGGTCTGGACGGGCGGCATTCTCTGCGGCATCGTGCTTTTTGTTTCCGAATCGCTGCAGCAGTTCGGACTTCTCTACACCACGGTGGGCAAAGCGGGATTTTTGACGTGCCTGTACATCGTCATCGTTCCGGTCGTCGGCATGTTCATCGGTCGCAAGACGGGCTTTCTGGTGTGGATTGCGGTCGTGCTTTCGTGCCTTGGGCTCTACTACCTGTGCATGCCTCCCGGAGAATTTTCCCTGAGCCTCGGCGACGGTCTGGTGCTGGCTTGCGCGTTTAGCTACACCGCTCACATCCTCGTAATCGACCACTACACCGACCACGTCGACGGCGTGCGCATGAGCTGCATTCAGTTCTTTGTGGGAAGCATCTTGGGCTTCATCCTGATGATGATCTTCGAGCCGCCCACGCTCGAAGCCATGAAGGCAGCCGCTCCCGCCTTCCTCTACGCCGGCATCTGCAGCAACGGCATCGCCTACACGCTTCAGATCATCGGCCAGCGCGGCGTCAATCCGACCGTGGCTTCTCTGATCCTAAGTCTTGAAAGCGTTGTGAGCGTCATCGCAGGCTGGCTAATTCTGTCGCAATCCATGAATTCCCGCGAACTTCTGGGCTGCAGCCTGATGCTGAGCGCCGTCATTCTGGCTCAGCTTCCGAGATCGTTTTTCAAACGCCTGTTTGAAGGACGCATGAGCCACTGACAGAAAACCGTATCCTCCGATTGACATTCTGAATTTGGCCCGAACCACCGACGTTTCGTCACAATTCGCCTTTGCTCGTTTCTGTGGGTAGAGGCCGACTCTCGAATAATTTTCCTCAGGCTTACGGACACAAAAAACCGGAAGGTCAGCTATCGATCTTCCGGTTCTTCGTTTCGATGCCGCCGTGAAAGCGGCACCTTGAGAGCTAAAGCTTATTCGGCCTTCTTTTCCTCAGCACCCGGCAGGTAGTCCTTGCTCAGGACCACAGCGTTGTGCTTGGCGCGCAGGCTGTCGAGATAGGCGTTTTCTTCGGCCTGACCGAACATACCGGCCAGCTCGTTGCGCGTGCCTTCCAGAGCGGAGGCGTCGGGCTCGACCGTCTCGGACTTGGTGATATGCACCAGCGTGTAGCCCGTGGGAGTGCGCACGCCGATATAGGCGGGCAGTTCCTTGGCGGGAACTCGCATGAGCGAATTGATCAGGTTGAAGTCCCAACCCAGAGGCTGAGAACGGGACACGGTCACGGCTTTGTCGAACTTCACGTCCTTAGCTTCACCGGACTTGATCTTGGCAAGCAGAGCCTGACCGTCTTTTTCGGCGGCGTCAAGAGCGCGTTCGGTTGTCAAAAGCGAAAGAATGTCGGCGCGAACGTCTTCAAACTTGGCGATGTGAGCCGGCTGATAAGCCGTCACGCGAGCGGCAACGAGCGTGTTGGAAGCAACTTCGATGGCCTGCGTGTTGCGCTTTTCAACCAGACATTCTTCACCGAAGAGGCTTTCCATGACGTGCTGGTTGAGGAACTTCTTCTGAGCCGCATCGCTCGGGCCTTCAGCCGTCACGTTGTTGAGCGTCACGGGCTTGAGATTGTACTTTTCGATCACGCTCTTGAGCGAATCGCTCTGTTCGTAAACCATGTTGGTGAAGTTGTCGGCTTCTTCGGCAAAGCGCTTCTGGCTTTCCTGATCCTGATAGAGCTTCACGATTTCGGCACGAACGTCGGCCAGGGGCTTGGCGGCCGTCGCCTTGACGCCGGTGACCGAAATGATGTGGAAACCGAATTCGGATTCCACCGGACCGACAATGTCGCCTTCCTTGGCGTTAAAGACCGCGTCTTCAAACGCCGGCACCATCATGCCCTTCGTGAACCAGCCCAGATCGCCGCCTTCCTTGGCGCTGCCCGGATCGGCCGATTCCTTCTTGGCCACTTCGGCAAATGCCTTGGGATCGGCCTTGACCTGCTTGAAGATTTCTTCGGCCTTGGCCTTAGCCTTGTCCTTGCCCTGACCGAAGTCAATCAGGATGTGGGAGGCTCGCCGTTCTTCCGGAGCCTGGAAGCGGCCCTTGTTCTGTTCGTAGAAGGTCTTGATGTCTTCTTCGCTGGGTTCAACGTTCTTAAAGAGATTCGGAGAGAAGACAACGTATTCGACATTGACGGCATCGGGACGTTCAAACTGCTTCTGGTTGTCCGTCCAGTACTTCTTGGCGTCCTCGTCGGAGACCTTCATCTTGACCATGTATTCGCCGACGCTCAGGTTGTGCACGGCGGCTTCACGCTTTTCCGTGAGAAGGTTGAAGATGCTGCGCGAGACGGTATCGGGCACCAACGTCGTACGGGTGATGCCTTCGGTGAGCAGATTGCGGCTGATTTCACCGCGGATCATGTGCACGAAGTATTCATCGCTCATGCCGGAAGCAGCCAGATAGTTGGTGTACTTCTCGGCGTCGAACTTGCCGTCGGTGAGAAAGCGCGGGAAGGTCTTGATCATTTCGATGGCGACCTGTTCGCTCACATGAATGTCTTCAAGAGACGTCTCACCGATGAGACTGCGTTCGTTCATGATCGCTTCGAGCAGCGCGACCTTGGCCTCCTGGCTGTCGAGCATATTGGAACGGAATTCTTCACCGAGACGCACACGCAGGTTTTCCAAACGCTGGCGCTTGGCTTCGTCAAACTGCTGCGGAAGGATCGAAACGTCGTCGACCTTGGCGATGGCGCCGTCGTCGCTGATCATTCGGTTATAGGAATAGATACCTGTGACCACAAAGCTGGGAATCACGAGCACCATGGCGATGAACATCAGCCAGCGCTTGTGATTGCGGAACAACTCAAGAAGCATGAAATTAGCCTTTGGATTAAACAAAAATGCGGACTGCCGCATCAAGCCGCAGGGCCGCTGTGCGCCCACGAAAAACACTGAGCGCACTTTTCTACTCAATAGCCGTGCATTCTAACAAAAGCAAGCTGTCGGCTCGCTTAATTTCGCGCATCAGCCGCGTTGCAAAACGTTTTTTTCGTAACTCTGAAATCAGCCGATTTCTTCGGGTGCAAAGTCCGGGCACTCCAACCACAGCGCCTGCGGGAATCGACTGAAACAATACCGCTTCATATATTCCCGCGTATCCTCTTCAATCGTTGCGTCGGGCATCGGGTTGCATTGATTGAAGATCACGGCCGAAAGTTCGGCCCCGCGTCGCTGCAGCGCCTCAAGAGACAACACGGCGTGATTGATGGAGCCTAACTTCCCCGAAGTCACGAAAACAAAAGGCCAGTTCTGCGCGCACGCAAAATCAACCGTCAGTAAATTTTCCGTCAGGGGCACGGCCAAACCTCCGGCGCCTTCGACAAGCACCACATCGTAGCTTTCGGCCAGTTTGTTCGCGCAGTCAATCAGATGCGCGAGATCGATCGGTCGGCCATCGATTTTGGCCGCCAGATGAGGTGACGCCGGGTAGGTGAAAAGTTCGGGCGCGGTGATCCCTTCCTCGTCTTCGGGCAGCGTCACCCCCATCAGACGCCGGTGCAGACGAATGTCCGGACTGTAGTTCCCGCAACCGGTCTGCACCAATTTCATGGTGGCCACACGACGTCCGCGGCACAACAGTTCACGCGCAAGCCACCCCGTGCAGACGGTCTTTCCCGCATCCGTATCAATGCCGCTCACGAAATGAATTCCCGAAGAAAGCTTCGCTACATTGTCCGTCGTCTCTATCGTCATTCTTTAATTAACAGTTTATATTTGATCTGTTGAACCAATCGATCTGTCACTTCGAAATTGATCAATTTTTGGATCGAAGTCTCAAGCTTTTTAAGTTTTTCGTTTTTTGAGGCTTAGCCGGTGCCAGTTGACAACCCAAACTATACGGTTTAAACCGTTCTGCTTAGGACAAAGCTAACAGCTCATATTTAAGCCTTAGATTTTCTTTTCCACCCATTTACGCGTCACCCTGACGAATCCGTCAATCAAAATCTGCAGTTCTTCGGGTTCAATCACAAAGGGCGGCATCACGTAGAAGATGTTTCCGAAGGGACGCACCCAAATCCCTTCTTTGACGAAAGCGGCAGCCAAGATTCGGTTGTTGGCGACACGCTCCGTTTCGACCACACCGATGGCGCCGAGCGCGCGCACATCCTTAACCCCCGGCACCCCGCGTAAGGTTTCCAGTCCTTTCTTCAGTTCGGTTTCGATTCTGCGAACCTTGGCTTCCCAATCTTCAGCCATATAGACATCCAAGGCCGCAGCCGCAGCCGCACAGGCAATCGGATTGGCCATGAAAGTCGGCCCGTGCATCAAGGCGTTCGGCGCATGACTGCTCACCGTATCGGCCACCGCATTGGAGGTGCACACGGCGCTTAACGTCACGGCACCGCCCGTGAGAGCTTTCCCGAGCGTCATAATGTCGGGAACGATCTCGGCCCAATCGCAGGCAAATCGCTTGCCGGTTCGACCGAACCCCGTAGCAATTTCGTCAGCGATCAAAAGAATGTCGTACTTGTCACACAAGCGGCGAGCTTCACGCAGAAACTGCGGATGGTAGAACCGCATAGCGCTGGCACCCTGTACGATCGGCTCGAGAATCAGCGCGCATATTTCGTCCTGTCGCACTTCGAAGACTCGCTCAAGTTCCTCAATGTCGCCCGGGTTCCATTGACCTCCGAAAACGGAAGACGGTTCATCAATAAAGATGCGCTGCTGAAGCGCTCCGGCAAAAAAGCCGTGCATTCCCGCAACCGGATCGCACACCCCCATCGCGTTCCAGGTGTCGCCGTGATAACCCTTGCGGATCGTCGCGAAGTTCGTGCGCGTCTTTCGGCCTTTGGCCAATTGATACTGCACGGCAAGCTTCATGGCCACCTCAACGGCAACCGATCCGGAATCCGCATAAAAAATCTTCGTGAGCTTCTCAGGCAGCAGACGAGTCAATCGTTTGCCCAGTTCCACCGCAGGTTGATGTGTAAACCCTGCAAACATGACGTGAGTGAGTTTGCTTGCCTGTTTTTGAATCGCCTCGACGATTTCAGAACGGTTGTATCCGAAGGCCGCGCACCACCAACTCGAAGTACCGTCGATAAGTTCTCTGCCGTCTTCCAAAACAATGCGCGCACCATGACCTCCCGCAGCGACATTGACGGGAGGCGGTAAGGTGGCCGACGCATACGGATGCCACAAATGCGCTTCGTCAAAGGTTTTGATATCTTGCGTCTGATATCCGACCTCGGAAACAAGCTCGCGGTCGGCATCAATTGCACTGCCCTTCGTCGTAAGCATGTCTCCGGCAATAGCTGCATTGATACCGCACTCAAGAGCGGCCTTCTGGACTTCACGCGACAAACGGGCCCGACCGCCGGCAAATCGCAGTTGCGCCTTGGGATTGATCAGTCGAAACAGAGCGACAGACCTCAGAATCTCTTCGTCGGACAGGAGCGGCTGATGCTCGAGCGCCGTGCCGGCAATGGGCGAGAGAATGTTGACGGGAATCGAAAGCACGTTGAGCGCACGCAATTGAAGTGCCAAATCGATGCGATCGCTTTCGCTCTCCCCCATCCCGATGATGCCGCCCGAGCAGACGTCCATACCGACCGCGCGTGCGTTCATGAGCGTTTTGACTTTGTCAGCGGTTGTATGTGTCGAGCAGAGCTTTCCGAAATGTGATTGGCTCGACTCAAGATTGCAGTGATAGCGCACGACGCCTGCTTCAAAGAGACTTTGCAGTTCCTTCTCAGTCAACAGACCCGCGCTCAGGCACATCTGAAGATTCGTTTCCTTGCGAATGACCCGCACGAGTTCAATTGTTTCGCGCACTTCACGCGCAGAGAGCTTTCGACCGCTCGTCACAAGCGAAAACCGCGTGAGACCGTTTGCCTGTGCTTGTTTTGCAGCTTCGAGCGCCGTGTCGGCATTGATGAGCGGATAGATGGGAATGCCTGTGACAAAACGCCGCGACTGGGAGCACCAGGCGCAGTCTTCCGAACAACGGCCCGATTTGGCATTGATGATGCCGCAGAAGTTAAAGACCCGATCTGCGAACTTGATCGTTGCCTCTTTGGCGGCTGCCACGAGCGTCTGCGTGGAATACGCGCTCAGTTTCAGAGTCTCTTCCCGAGTCGGCACGCGTTCCAGCGATCTGACGGCAAAGTCCAGGCAGGCGTTTTTTTCGGCTATCGGTTCCATTGTCTGCTTCTCATCCTTGAATTCTCTTGTGTAGCGGTCAGAAACTAATATATTGCAAATAAGCTGTTATCGCCTCTTTTTTTTCTTAACACATCAACCGTGCCGGGAAGAAAAAGAGTCCTTAAAAGCAATGTTGTTCAGTTTCGACCGTCTCGGCGAACAGGCAGGATACCAAACATCCTCATCCGTTTCGCTTGTTTTGAAACGAGAATTTGCAGACAACAAAAAACCCTGAAGATGCAAATCTACAGGGCATTTGGTGCTATGGCGGAGTGGACGGGACTCGAACCCGCGACCCCCGACGTGACAG
>ENA-ORSI01000126-ORSI01000126.1-human-gut-metagenome-genome-assembly--contig:-NODE-126-length-74815-cov-17.005872_pt1 | contig 74815 bp, 64 predicted proteins | sample MGYA00242187_ERZ509154 | MGnify/ENA primary metagenome ERZ509154 (study PRJEB26280, sample SAMEA2338627) | human gut metagenome | biome: human gut; feature: human-associated habitat; material: faeces...
CGGTACGCAGTAGCCGCGCAGGCTGAGCGACAGGAAGGCTTCCAGCTTCTGCTCGTCAATACAGGGGTTATCCATACGGCTATCGGCAAAAACAATCCTGGCTCCCTGCCTCACAAAGGCAAGGGCTGTAGAAACGAAAGTATAAGAGGGCACAATAACTTCATCACCGGGCTGAATGCCGGCCAGCATAGCACACATTTCAAGTGCATCAGTACAAGAGGTGGTCAGTAAACATTTACAACTTCCAAGCTTTTCCTCAAAGAAAGACTGACATTTATGAGTAAAGTTACCATTGCCACATGTTTTTCCTTCTGATAATGCCTGAGTTATATAATTTTTTTCATTACCGGTCAGCCATACCTTATTAAAAGAAATAGTTTTCATTATATCTTTTTCTAGTTTATTAGTTCTCCCATATTGGCTTACAGGCAACAAAAGTAGTAAAAATAAGTAGAACCCTTTATTCTTTTCAAAGAAATAATCTATCTTTGTCCACATTATATCATAACAATAAATCATGAAGCAAACTTCTGCCTACAGTATCGGAGTAATTATCTCTACTTACAACAACCCGACATGGCTTGAAAAAGTCCTCTGGGGCTATCTTTTTCAAACACATCCTGCGGATGAAATTGTCATTGCCGACGATGGTTCCAAAGAAGACCCCCGCCGGCTGATAGAAAGTTTTAAAGACAAACTGCCTATCAAGCATGTATGGCATGAAGATAACGGCTTCCAGAAATCACGAATCCTGAACAGTGCTATTCTGGCTTCCGAATCTGATTATCTGATATTCACGGATCAGGACTGCATTCCGCGCAAAGACTTTATAGCCACACATGCCGCATACGCCGAAAAGGGTTATTTCCTATCGGGAGGCTACTTCAAATTACCGATGGATATCAGCAAACAGCTTACTTATAACGATATAAAGAGTGAGAATGCCTTCTCTCTCTCCTGGCTGAAAGAACAGCACATGAAATGCAACTTCAAATGTACCAAGCTTATTAAGAATAAGACTTTTACGCGCTTTATGAACGCCATCACCCCGACCAAAGCCACATGGAACGGTTGCAACGCCTCCGGATGGAGAGAAGATATATTCACCGTCAATGGATTTAACGAAGAAATGCATTATGGCGGACAGGACAGGGAGTTCGGAGAACGGATGTTCAACTTGGGAATCAAATCCAAACAGATACGCTATTCTGCCATCGTACTCCATCTGGATCATAAACGCCCTTACAAGACAAAGGAATCGATAGAAAAGAATATCAATATCCGTCGTAATACACGTAAAACAGGTATCACGGAGACACCGTTCGGAATCAAACAATTACATTAAAAAAGCTGCCGGGCCCTCATGTCCTACACATGGGTACCGGCACTCCGGAGAAGGAGGAGAAAGGATAACAAACCGTTTATCGTCTTCCCAAATCGTCGTATACACTTTGAAGAATTGCTTTGCCTTTGTCTATACGGGTATTGGTTCCGGCAGGTTCCTCCAGCAATATATTTCCCGAATTATTATCAACCACTGTCACTCCCGTACTGTCACGGAAAGCAAAGCCATTATTGAAACTATAAAAAGCAAACGGGTAGGTATAATCACTGCCCAACACATTACGGCTGAAGTTGAAAGAAGAATGATCCAAACCCAGTTGCCCCAACAAAGTAGCGGCTAAATCGGCCTGATTCATAATCTTGTCTATTTTTACCGGTTGCTTCACTGCTCCTCCAAGCCACAGCATGGGTATGTGATAGAACCGGGGGGAAGTGTTCAGCCCTTCACGGGGATAATAAAAACCATGATCGGGCAAACAGATAACCAGTAAATCTTTCCACACCGGAGTCTGTTTCAATTTCTCTATAAATTTGCCCAGGCAATCATCTGTAAAGGCAAAAGCATTGGGAATCTGTTCGTCCAAGCGATGATAAGGAACTTCAAACGGTTCGTGACTGCTCAAAGTAAGAAAAGCCGTGTGCCACGGAGTTTCTTTCCTATCTTTCAATTGATTGTACAGATACTCAAATGTAATATCATCATTTACTCCCCATGCATTACTGGTCTGTTCGGCTAAAGAGAAATCTTTGTCGGCAGTAAGACGCTGATAGCCCTTACTCAACAAATAGCTCTTCATATTGGTAAAGTTGATATCTCCTCCATAAAGAAAATCGGTCTTATACCCCGCTTTCACCAATTCCTCTGCAATGGAAGGCAAAGTGCGGCTCTTTGCCGGGATTTTCATGACCGAGGCCGTCGGAAGTCCCAGATATCCACTGAAGGTACAGACAGTACCGCGGTCAGTCCGAAAACTGTTGGCATAACAGTTGGTAAAGAAAACGCCCTCTTCTGTCAAGCGGTTGAAATGAGGAGCTACATCGGGAAGACCGCCCAGAGGTTCGATAAAAGTACCTCCATAACTCTCCATCAAAATGATAAGAATATTGGGGCGCTTTGTATTCAACACCTCAATGATACTGTCTCCATCTGTCGAAGGATAAAGCCCGTCAAACAACCCGGCGCGTTTTTCTTCTTCGAAGAAATTAAATTCAGAAGCAAAGTCCTGCGATTTCCCCATAGAAGAAAGCAAACTGAAATCAGGATTGACAGCCGAATGATTCAAAAACTGCTCGCTGCTGAAATACACCTGACCGACGTTGGAAGTCGACTCGGTAACTCCCCCACGGATAATGATAAACAATACGCCGCCTATCAGCAACATGGCTCCTGTGGCTGCCACCCTCTTCCGCGCAGCAGTTAATACCGAAGGAGTTATTTTCAGCAATATCCACGTATTCAGCACAATAAGCAATACTATCGCCAACACCCGCAGCAGGATGAAACCAATCGAAACACTTGCCAAAGCCTCTTTGGGAGAATCAATATAAAGGAAAACAGAGGCATCCAGCTTAAAGCCCCAGAAAGGATAAAGCCCCATGTCTGCCACAAATATAACAGAGACAAGAGTGGCAACAAACGCATAATATCCCCAAAGGATTTTCTTCAACGGAAACCGCCGAAACCAAATACTAATTAATATAAGAAGGAAAGGAAATGCGGTCAGATAACCGGTCATGGCCGCATCAAGACCGGCCCCGTGAATCATCACGTGCAGAAAATCAGTAAAGCCGAATCCTTTTTCAATAGCGCCATTATAAAGCATAAATAATGGCTTCTGCAAAATAAATATCAGTAAGACCGTAAAGAAATACAGGCTGATATAAGCAATCCGTTTCTTCATATCCTTAAATTATTATAGATATCTTTATTTCCGCCCGAAGTCTGCGGGAACCTCTCCCCACCGGTCGGTCTCCCATTTCAACAAGGGAGTGGTATAAGCATTATTTTTCAACCAATTCTCGGCCCGCTCTATCATCTGAAATAGTTCCTCGGTCTTTGGCGTACGTTCGAGCTTGGTCTTGCATTTTTTCTGTTTCACCCAACTCAGGGCATTCCGGCTATCTGAGTAAACAGGCATATTGATGTTTTTTTGCTTCATCAATGCCAATGCATGCACAATGGCAAGAAACTCACCGATATTGTTGGTTCCATATACAGGACCGAAATGAAAAATTTCCTGTCCGGTAAGAAGATAAACCCCACGATATTCCATAGGACCGGGATTTCCGCTGCAAGCGGCATCGACAGCCAAACAATTCATATCAAAGTTCTCGGGAAGTTGCCGGGGAGTTTCTTCTTTCTTCACCGCATTCTTTCCCACATAATGGAACGCAGAGGAAGCAAATGCCTGTTCTGCTTCTTCCCGGGTGTCAAAGGATTTGTAGAGTGCACCTTCATAACCCTTAATCTGTAACTGGCAATCAGTCCAGGAATGATATACCCCCGGACTGACTCCTTTCCATACTACATAGTATTTTTGTTTTTTTGCCATCTGCTTTGAGATTACACCCTGCGTGCGAGCTGCTTACATGCGCTCCGGCACTTCAATACCCAACAGACCCATCGCACTCTTTACAATCTTACCCACATTGGCGCTCAATGCCAGACGGAAAATCTTAAGTGCTTCGTCTTCTTCACGCAAAATGCTGAAATCATGATAGAACTGATTATACTCCTTCACCAAATCGTATGTATAGTTGGCAATAATAGATGGGTTATAATCCGTACCTGCTTGCTTCACAACTGTCTTAAAGTCAGCCAACATCTGAATCAAGCCTTCTTCTTTTGTACTCAGTTGCAATCCTGCCGGAATCACTTCGGGAATAGCGATACCTGATTCGGCTGCTTTACGCAACACCGACCGGATACGGGCATAAGTATATTGGATGAAAGGTCCTGTATTGCCATTGAAATCAATGGATTCCTTCGGATTAAACGTCATGTTCTTACGTGCATCCACTTTCAGGATAAAATACTTCAAAGCTCCCAAGCCTACAATGCGGGCAATATCATCGGCTTCTTCTTTAGACAAGCCATCCAGCTTACCCAGCTCGGCTGAAGTTTCTTTCGCAGTCTCAATCATAGCTTCCATCAAATCATCGGCATCCACCACGGTTCCTTCACGGCTCTTCATCTTACCTTCCGGCAATTCTACCATACCGTATGAGAAGTGAACCAATCCTTTGCCCCATTCAAAGCCCAGCTTATCAAGCAAGATGGACAATACCTGAAAATGATAATTCTGCTCATTTCCCACTACATATATCATCTTATCGATAGGATAGTCTTGAAAACGAAGTTTGGCAGTACCGATATCCTGAGTCATATACACCGAAGTTCCGTCTCCACGGAGCAGCAGCTTGTGATCCAATCCTTCCGCAGTAAGGTCGGCCCATACCGAATTGTCTTCTTTGCGATAGAAGAAGCCCTTTTCAAGACCTTCCATCACTTTATCCTTTCCTTCCAGATAAGTATTCGATTCGTAGTAAATCTTATCAAAACCAACCCCCATCATCTTATAGGTCTCATCAAAACCGGCATACACCCAATCATTCATCTTTTTCCAAAGCGCACGGATTTCGGGATCGTTAGCCTCCCACTTACGCAGCATTTCGCGGGCTTCCTGCATCAAAGGTGACTCAGCCTCAGCTTTTGCTTTAGCTTCTTCCTCGTTCATCCCTTCTGCCTGATATTGAGCCATCAGCTCTTTTACTTCCGCTTTGTAATGCTTGTCAAAAGCCACATAATAATCGCCAATCAGGTGGTCGCCTTTCTTGCCTGACGATTCGGGAGTTTCGCCATTACCATATTTCAGCCAAGCCAGCATAGACTTGCAGATATGGATTCCACGATCGTTCACAATATTGGTTTTCACCACCTTATTGCCATTTGCCGCCATTACATTTGCCAACGCATTACCCAACAGATTATTGCGGACGTGTCCCAAGTGTAAAGGCTTGTTCGTATTCGGAGAAGAATACTCAATCATCACCAGCGGAGAGTTTTCAGTAGCTTTCTCGATGCCATATTCCGGTTGAGCCTGAATGGAATTCAACAGCTCAATCCAGCAATCCGAGGCAATAGTCAGGTTCAAGAATCCTTTTACCGCATTATAAGCAGATATCAGCTCAGGAGCATTTTGGCACAAATATGCACCGATTTCCTGTGCAGTCTGTTCAGGGCCTTTCTTAGACATTTTCAAGAAAGGGAAAACAACCAATGTGAGGTGTCCTTCAAACTCTTTCTTGGTCTTCTGGAGCTGTACCATTTTTGCTGGTACTTCCTGTCCGTACAGCATGTTGATAGCGCTGATAATGGACGCGGTAAGTTTTTCTTCTATATTCATAGCGTGTAAGTACTTATTTGTTATTGAGTTGCAAAGATAAACATTTTAGATGAAATCTTTTCTATCATCCTCTATTTACTATACCAACGTTGATAAACCCGTTCAGTTCTTCTTCAAGCTTTCGGGAGATACCAACTTATAAAGCTTGTCGCTGGGACGTATCTTTTCGGGAACTTTAAATGAAACATGCTGACCTTTCCGCACCACATCTACCGGCTTCAAATCGACTCTTGCCTCATCCAATGTGAAGAATACGGCACCTGTGGTAGGCCCTGTTATCAACAACTTGTCACCCACCTTCATTTCGGCCGCCTCCACCAGAAACTCAGCCACACCGATATTGGAGAAGTATTTAATGCCTTTTCCCACATATACTTTACGTTCGGTGGCTTCGGAGCCATAATTCCTGCTCCATTCACCCAATCGCTGTCCCAGATAATAACCATTCCAGAATCCGCGGTTAAAGACTGTTTTCAGGCGCTCATCCCACTTCTGTTTCTTTTCCTCTGTAAACGTACCTTCCAGATAAGAACGGATAGCATCTTTATAACATTCCACCACCGTGCGTACATACTCAGGGCCGCGGGCGCGCCCTTCAATCTTGAACACACGCACACCGGCCTCAATCATTTCATCCATGAAATGAATGGTCTTCAAGTCTTTGGGAGACATGATATATTTATTGTCTACTTCCAGCTCTATATCACTTTCTTTATCCTTCACTTCGTATGCACGGCGGCAAATCTGCATGCAAGCGCCACGATTGGCAGACGCATTCATCTCATGCAGACTGAGATAGCACTTGCCCGACACTGCCATGCATAACGCTCCGTGACAGAACATTTCTATCCGGACCGGCTCACCTTTCGGCCCTTTTATCTGTTCATTCCGGATAGTATCATAAATCACTTTCACCTGTTTCAGATTCAATTCACGTGCCAGCACCACCACATCGGCAAAGCGGGCATAGAATTTCAGAGCCTCTGCATTGCTGATATTCAACTGAGTGGAGAGATGTACCTCCTGTCCAATCTCATTACAATAAGCCATCACCGCAACATCGGCAGCAATCACAGCACTGATTCCGGCTTCTTTTGCCGCCTCCACAATTGTACGCATCAAGGCAATATCCTCGTCATAAATAATAGTATTGATGGTCAGATAACTCTTGATGGCATGCGCATCACAAATCTGCGCTATCTCGCGCAAATCATTAATCGTAAATGTATTGGCAGACCGGGCACGCATATTCAGGCTTTCAATACCAAAATAAATGGAGTCCGCACCTGCCTGTATAGCGGCAGCCAACGACTCACGCGAGCCGACAGGGGCCATTATTTCAAAGTCTTTCAGTTCCATTGTTATTTATATCTTCTTTTTCTTCGATCAGTTTGCTTACCGCATCAATGAAAGCCTCCGCCCGCGGGCGCAACATTTCTACCAATGCAGCATCACAATAAGCAAAATCACTATAATCACTGCTGTGACGCTTGTCGAAAAGCAGGCCAAACGTCGTACTATGCTCAATGCTAAGCTTTCCGTTACGAACAAAATGCATGGACAGCTGTGTCTTCACACCATTGTGCGTTGCGGTTTCTATCCCCCTGCTCAACAGCAATGCCACAGCGGCATAATAACAGGCATAGTACAAGCGGTTTACAGCAGCATTAAAATAGCCACCGCCATATAACAAATCAGCTTCGCCAAGCGTGCTATAGGCACGTTCCAACCGATAGCCGACAATAGCTGCCCGCGTCTCATCATCCAGCAACTGCTTCATAACACGACTCCCTCCCTATTGACATTGATAGTAAAAGGACTGACCATCTTTTCCCAAAGGCTACGCAGAGTAACCAGCACGTTGATGGCAACACCCGTCTGTGCTTCCAGTTCCGAAAGCGGACGGCGCAAGTCCAACTCCCTTTCGGGCGTAAGTACATCGTTGTTATCAAGCAGTATCAGCAGGTCAATATCCGAATCGGGACGGGCATCGCCGCGTGCCTCCGAACCATATACGATAGTCTGGGCTGTAGGTGCCACCCTACGGACCGCATCGGCTATCAAACGAAGAATGTCGGGACGTTTCATATACATTCTGCTTTACATTTCAAACACAAAGATAAGCATATTACTCAGTATATCGCAATCTTACCTCCTAAGATTGCTCTTTTTTCCGTACTTTTGCACCCAAAACGCAACAGAATATGAAGATAGCCAACATAGACTTGGGCGAACGCCCTGTACTCCTCGCTCCGATGGAGGACGTTACCGACCCCGCTTTCCGACTGATGTGCAAACGCTTCGGTGCCGACATGGTGTACACCGAATTCGTATCGGCCGACGCGCTGATACGCTCCGTCAGCAAAACGGAACAGAAACTGAACATCAGCGACGAAGAACGCCCCGTAGCCATACAGATATATGGACGCGACACGGCAACGATGGTCGAAGCCGCCAAAATAGTAGAGCAGGCGCGCCCCGACATCCTGGACCTGAACTTCGGCTGTCCCGTGAAGCGGGTGGCTGGTAAGGGAGCAGGAGCAGGCATGCTTCAGAACATTCCGTTGATGCTCGAAATCACCCGTTCGGTAGTCGATGCGGTGAAGATTCCCGTCACCGTGAAAACCCGCCTGGGCTGGGATGCCGACCACAAGATTATCGTCAGCCTGGCCGAACAGTTGCAGGACTGCGGCATCAGTGCTCTGACCATTCACGGCCGTACCCGCGCACAGATGTACACCGGCGAAGCCGACTGGACGCTCATTGGCGAAGTAAAGAAGAACCCGCGGATGCACATCCCCATCATCGGCAACGGCGATGTCACTACTCCGCAGCGTGCCCGCGAATGCTTCGAACTGTATGGTGTGGATGCTATCATGATAGGCCGCGCCAGTTTCGGACGTCCGTGGATATTCAAAGAAGTAAAACACTATCTAGAGACAGGCGAAGAATTGCCAGCCCTGACCCCCCAATGGTGCATGGACGTGCTGCGACAAGAGGTAGAAGACAGCGTCAACCTGCTGGACGAACGACGCGGCATCCTGCACGTACGCCGGCATCTGGCAGCCAGCCCGGTATTCAAAGGCTTGCCCAACTTCCGCGACACACGCATCGCCATGCTGCGGGCCGAGACGAAAGACGAACTGTACCGCATCTTTGACGACATCAGACAGCGGTTCTTTCCCGGCTGAAAGCTGCGGTCGTATCTCTGACAATGATTACGACCGGACTATGGAAGAGGAGTCCGGTCGGAGAAGCCCACGCATTTTGCCCGAAAAGCCCTCGTGTTTTGTCTCAAAAGGCCACGTGTTTTGCTTGAAAAGCCCACGCGTTTTGAGAAGAAAGTCTGGGCATTTTGAATGAAAACCCACGGGGTTTTGAAATGAAAGATTCCGAAGGAGTTTCTTAGCACATTGGCATCAGCGGAACATTGGCTGCTCGAACCAGCGTTTATACATCCATGTCGTCAAAACGTAAAGTCCGAAAGCCGAAATAAAGCCCGCTATGGCATCGATCAGGTAGTGAGCCTGAATGTATACCGTCGCACAGCACAGAAGCACGTAGAAAGGCATCAGACAGGCGAAAAGCCAACGGCTACCACGCCACGCCATAATCATCAGAATGGTAGAAATGCCTACATGCGACGACGGGAAAGCGGCGGTAGGACGTTCGCCAACCCGTTGCGAGCTCTCTACGAGGTTATAGAAAAAGCCATGTTCGTAGCCCGGACCGGGCAACAACTCCTGATTATGATTGAAATAGTCGCCAATAGCCGGAAAAACTCCCTGAAGGGCATTGTCCATACCGATAGCCGGAAAATAGAACTGCGGCCCTGCTACAGGCACAAAAATGTAGAAGAAATAGTAAAGGAAAAAGGAGGAAATGATGACGAATGATACTTTTTCCAACAGGTCGAAGCGATGAATGAAGTACCACAACACGATGACCAGCATCATGGGATAATAGAAAAAATAGCCCATATTGAGCGGCTCGCTCACCCACATGTAAGGCAGCCGCTCGGCAAACCAGATGGCTGGTTGTCCGCCAAACAGCCATTGTTCGGCCGAAGCAAAGATGTGATCGAGATTGGGGAAAAGACGGTTGAACTCGTAAGTATCCGGATACCAGTAAGACAACAGCGCCATCTGTATCGTTACACGTATGAATGCAGAGAACTTACAAGGTGCCAGCCGGTAAAGATACATCAGCAGGAATGTCATACCTGCTATCAGCGCACGGTCGCCCAGCATGCGTAGCGGGTGATCCAACTGCTGATACAGAAAGAGTATCAGTATCGACGTCAGCAGGTTGTAGATAAGCGATACTTTCTCTATCGCAAACAGTCCCTTACGGGTATCTACCATCTTGAATATATCTAAAGCCATCCTTCCTTCTTATACCAGGCAATGGTCTCCCTCACACCACGGTCCAGGTCGTAAGCGGGCCGATAGCCCAGCTCGCGAACGGCGGGAGTTATGTCGCACTGCCAGTTGCGTTGTTTCATTATATTATACTTGTCACGGTTGAGCGTGCTCGCTGTGTGCCGAAGCCGTGCCCAACGCTCTGCGAGCAAAGATACAACTTTCAACAGAAATAACGGACATCGGATGCGAATAATCAGCGGATTACCCAATTCGCGACATATCAGGTCGGAAAAGGTACGGCTGGCATACACCTGCCCGTCGGACAGGAAATAGGCACGTCGTGACACCTGACGCTCGATGCCCAGAAAGACAGCCTGCACGACATCCTTCACATAGACGAAAGTCAAGTCCTGCCGACGATACCCCACCGAGAAGTCGGTATGCCGCTTGATAGACTCAGCCATCAGGAAATAATCACGCTCGCGAGGTCCGTAAACCCCTGTAGGACGGTAGAACACATAAGGAAAGGCTTCCAGTCCCATCAGATACTGTTCAGCCTTCAGCTTGCTGCGTCCGTATGCGGTATTGGGTTGGGGAGTATCTGTCTCGCGGATAGGCTCGTACGTATCTTCGTGGATAGGGCCGAAGACACTTAGCGTACTGATGAAAGCAAACTGCTGCGGCACCATATCAAGACGAAGCAGCGTATCGGCAAACGCACGAGTCTGTTCGTAGTTCACACGGTCGAAATCGGCCTGATTGATGCATTTGGTAGCTCCGGCACAATGAATGATGTAATCGAACGATCCATGAACTTCACGATGAGCCTTAAGCTGACTGGACAGGCGGTCGGCATGTGCAAAGTCCAGTTCCAGAAAGTGCAGTTCAGGCTGTTGCAGGTATTTCCGGCTACTCGATGCCCGGATTCCGGCCCAGGTGTCAAATCCCCGGCGTAACGCTTCTTCTACCAGAAAACTACCAATAAAGCCACTGGCACCCGTAATCAAAATCGATTTTTTCATTCTTTCCATAATCATTTTACTGGTTCTACATGAATATTGATGTATGTACGGTTGCCAAACTCACTCTTCAGACGGTTTTCGATAGCCGTAGCAGTATGATGCGCTTCTTCCAACGAGATTTTTCCGTCCATACGGATATGCACCTCGATGGCATAACTGTTGCCTATCCGGCGTGTACGCAAGTGATGCGGAGCGGAAACTCCCGGAAAAGAAAGAATTTCCTGCTTGATTTTGTCCTCTACCTCGGCAGGCAACGACTTTTCCAGCAGTTCTTCGATACAAGGTACCAGTAACTGAATGGCTACCTTCATGATGAAGAAGCTGACTACCACAGCTGCCAACGGGTCAAGGATCAGCCAACGATCACCCAGCAAAATAGCACCACCGATGCCAACAGCCGTACCGATGGACGAAAGTGCATCACTGCGATGGTGCCAGGCATTAGCAACCACAGCCTGCGAATTCAGCTTGCGTCCTTTGAAAGCCGTATACTGATAGAGTAATTCCTTAAAAAGGATAGATACCAATGCCGCCCACAAAGCCAGCATACCCGGTTCCTGAAGCTCACCTCCCTGCCAGAAACTCCAAATGGAAGTAGCTCCATTCCACAAAATACCAAAACCAACAAACAGCAATATCAGGCCGATAATGGCTGTAGCCAGCGTCTCGTACTTGCCATGACCGTAGTCATGTCCCTCGTCTTCAGGCTTCGACGAAATGCGTACAAAGACGATCACAATGATGTCCGTTACAAAGTCGGACAACGAATGAACGGCATCGGCCAACATGGCCGCACTATGCCCGCACACACCTGCCACAAACTTAAAAACAAGCAGCAGCAGATTGACCACACTTCCTATCAGCGTCACCCGATAGATGCCCGACTCGCGAACAGACTCTTCGGTGCTTTTTTCTTTCTGACTCAATAATTGCGAACTCATAACGAAATCCATTAAAAGGAGGAGCAAAGATACGACAATTCCGCAACCAGCGACTTTCTACATCCTCAAAATCTGCACATCGGCAAGAATTTAGACCCTTTCTGAACTACCGAATGCAATTGTTTGTTATCTTTGTTTCACGAAGATAGGAGGCGGTTCGGCATAGCCAAATCTGAAAAACTTTGTTTTTCGTTTGTCTCTGCTCTTACCTTTCGCTATCTTTGTACTATACAGTGAAAGGGCTATTCCCCACCTAAATAAACAATTGACATTATGGGAAAGAAAAAAGAAAAAAAAGAGAAGAAAGCCGGCAAACGGATGAGTAAAAAAGAACTTGTCAAAGTGTTGCTTGACCTCTTCCATCAGAAACAAGGCGAAGTATTACCGCTCAAATACATTTTCGACCAGCTCCATCTGACTACACACCCGCTGAAAATGCTGTGCATAGACATCTTGCACGAATTGCAGGAAGACGACTATATCAACGAAACGGATAAAAATAAATTCAAACTCAATACCCACGGCGTGGAAATGACCGGTACTTTCCAGCGCAAAAGCAACGGAAAGAACTCCTTCATCCCCGACGACGGAGGAGATCCCATCTTTATTGCCGAACGCAATTCGGCTCACGCCATGGCAGGCGACAAAGTGAAGATCGCTTTCTATGCCAAACGTCGCGGACGTGAAGCCGAGGGCGAGGTAATCGAAATCCTTGAACGGGCTAACGACACCTTTGTAGGCACACTTGAAGTGTCCAAATCGTATGCCTTCCTCGTCACCGAAAACCGTACCCTGGCCAACGACATCTTCATACCAAAAGACAAGCTGAAAGGCGGGAAAAGCGGTGACAAAGCCATTGTGAAAGTCATCGAATGGCCCGATAAGGCAAAGAACCCCATCGGACAAGTCATCGACATACTGGGACGTGCCGGCGATAACAATACCGAAATGCACGCCATTCTGGCCGAATACGGCTTACCCTACACCTATCCGACGGCTGTAGAAAAAGCTGCCGACCGCATCCCCGACGAAATACCAGCCGAGGAGATAGCCCGCCGCGAAGACTTCCGGCAGGTAACGACCTTTACCATCGACCCCAAAGATGCCAAAGACTTCGACGATGCTCTGTCCATCCGCAAACTGGAAAACGGTCTGTGGGAGGTCGGCGTACACATTGCCGACGTGACCCACTATGTCAAGGAAGGTAGCATCATCGACAAGGAAGCCGAGAAACGTGCTACTTCTGTCTACCTGGTAGACCGCACCATACCGATGCTGCCCGAGCGCCTGTGCAACTACATCTGTTCCTTGCGCCCCGATGAAGAAAAGCTGGCCTACTCCGTCATCTTCCAGATGAACGACAAAGCCGAAGTCATCGACTCGCGCATCGTGCACACCATCATCAAGAGCAACCGCCGCTTCACCTACGAAGAAGCCCAGCAAACCATCGAAACGGGCGAAGGCGACTACAAGGAAGAAATCCTGGAATTAGACCGACTGGCCAAACTGTTGCGCGAGAAACGCTTTGCCGCCGGCGCCATCAACTTCGACCGCTACGAAGTGAAATTCGAAATCGACGAAAAAGGCAAGCCGATCAGCGTATATTTCAAAGTCTCGAAAGACGCCAACAAGCTGGTCGAAGAATTCATGCTGCTGGCCAACCGGACAGTAGCCGAACGCATCGGGCGTGTACCCAAAGGTAAGAAAGCCAAAGTATTCCCCTACCGTATCCACGACCTGCCCGACCCGGAGAAGTTAGACAATCTGGCGCAATTCATCGCCCGATTCGGCTACAAGCTGCGTACTTCAGGCACCAAAGTCGACGTATCAAAATCTATTAATCACTTGCTGGACGACATTCAGGGAAAGAAAGAAGAAAACCTGATAGAAACCGTCTCAATACGGGCCATGCAGAAAGCCCGTTACTCGGTGCACAACATCGGCCACTACGGACTGGCATTCGACTATTACACGCACTTCACCTCGCCCATCCGACGCTATCCCGACATGATGGTTCACCGCCTGCTTACCAAATATATAGACGAAAACGGACGTACCGTCAGCGAGAAGAAATACGAAGCTCTGTGCGAACACTCCAGTGCCATGGAACAACTGGCAGCCAATGCCGAACGGTCGAGCATCAAATACAAGCAAGTAGAATTTATGACCGAACGGTTGGGTCAGGTGTACGACGGCGTTATATCGGGTGTCACCGAATGGGGACTTTATGTAGAACTGAACGAGAACAAATGTGAAGGAATGATTCCTATCCGCGACCTGGATGACGACTATTACGAGTTCGACGAAAAGAACTACTGCCTGCGTGGACGCCGTAAGAACCGTACTTATAGTTTGGGCGACCCCATCACCATACGCGTAGCACGCGCCAATCTGGAAAAGAAACAACTGGATTTTGCTTTGGAAGAATAAGAGCAGAAACAACAAAGCCTGCTATCTTCCTGCCTTAGCAAACCTTATACATAACAAAAGCAGCCGTTTCCGCGGATGAAACCAATGGTTTCTTTTCGGGAAACGGCTGCTTTATTTTTCAGCCTTAACAGGCAAAGACCTTATTTTTACTTATTATTAGTCACAATCAGACCACGGGGACCGCAGTTAGATACAGAGAAAGGCAGATCCATCGGAGCGTCGGAAACAGCCTTTGTGCTCAGGTAAGCACGTGTCTGCTTCGGACCCGGTATCATCGGGCTGTAGTCGAGCACGTGACGAACACGCAGACGCTGGTCGGCTGTGAACTCGTCCAGATAGCTGTAAGCGTAGTCCATGATGTTGTGTGAAACAAATTCCTCGTCTTGGCAGGTTGTACGTTTGAACAAGCTTTCCCAATCGAACTTGTTGGCATAATCGGCATTATAGTTCATCAACTGATAAGTCTGATTCACAAACATATCATAACTGCTTTTGTCATAGCTCTTAGTGTCTTCGCAGAAGTCTGTATCCAGACAGCCAATCTGTGCTTCCGAGAAAGTATGGCGTAAGCCAAAGTAATGACCCAGCTCGTGTGCCAGCGTGATGCTACCTGAAACTTGCTTAGTGATGAGTTCTTTATAATTTTCAGGAGCAAACGGAGTAAATGCATCTTCCACATTACCCATATAAGAATTGTTGATGGACACGCCACGTACGTAATTCAAATTAGCCAACGTAATATTCATATCTTCAAGAACGTCTGTTCCCTCAAGAGGATGCGACTTCGTAGTATAAGGGAAGGTAGATATACCCAAAATGTTAGAAGCAGAAGACGAAAAACGATATACAAGGATGTTCACGTAATCGTTGGGCTCCCATAAGAAGTGTACATACTTGCGCGTATCGTCTTCCATAACATCGGTCGGATCCAAGTCGGCAGTCAGCCATTTTACACGGTCGATACCCGGTTCTTCCAATCGGTTACCCTGGGGGTCGAACTCGGCAGGAACAAATTCCATATTCAGATCGACCGTTGTTTCCGCTCCTGCATTTTGGTACATCTTGTTCACCTCGTCCAGCATGGCATATATTTCATCAGCGGGAATATTCTGTTTAGGGTCATTCTCATCAGCATAGATGATATGAAATACGATGGGAAGTTTGTATTTCAGTTCCTGTCCGTCAGGAATAGCCTGCTGGCTAAAGGTGATGGTATGCTGTTCGCCCTGAGCTTCGATTACCACTTGTGCTGTACGTGCAGCTCCCAAGTTAGCTTCTACCTCTACCGACAATGTACGGCTACCCACACCTTCTGACTTCGATACACGACACCAGTCGGCTTGACTGACGGCCGTCCATTCTACATTCGTATTCATTTCAATATCGAAGACTCCACCTTCGTAGGAAATCTCCTTGAACTCGTTTTGCGATACGGTCATCAGCGCATCGTCGTCGCTACATCCTGCCAACAACAGACAGAAGAATGGCAACAGATATAATAATTTCAGTTTCATATCGTTCTATTTAGACAGCCTTACACGCCTGTTTTCCAATGGTTGAAGGAATGGCAGAAGCGTAAAACCGCCAAGTTTTAATATCTATATATGCTTCACGTTTTACCAATGCCATTGCCCTCCAGCATGTTCAAGAAGGGCAATGGACACGGATTTTTTATTTTTTCACCGAACGTACAACCGGCAGATAACCGTCAACCGGGAATGCCGTCGGATAGAAGTCTGAGGTATCCGTCTTGCTGACAGCCTTGTTCATCACTCCATAGCGATAGGGCACTTGTACAACAGGCTTCTGAGCTTTTGCTTCCTCTTGCTTATTCTGAGGCATAATGGCACGGAATAATGAACGGGTATTCTCTGCTTCGCCAGCTTTCACCAATTCTTTCAGTTCGTCGATAGTACCAGCGCCTTCTTTTGTCATTACAGGTATTTCCATACGCGCTACCTTACCTTCTACCTGATTTTTGTCTTTTGCATAAGCAAAGCTGTAATACAACGTATTCCAATCGCACATGATGAAACGATAACTGTCAGTCAGTTCGGTCCAAGGAGTTGCATAGTATTGGATAATATCGATGTCCGGCAAAGAAACAGGATCCAACTCATCTATTTCTTCTGCATCATAGATAACACTGAACCAAGCATCTTTAGCCTCTGCCGACTTCGTATATTTCATAGCCAGGATAACACGTCCTGCTGTCTTATCAGGCAAACCGAATACCAGTCCGTTTTCTTCGTCACCGTCGAAATAACCTAAGATTTCGGCCGATACCGTCGCATCGGAAAGTCCAGGAACAGTGACAATGGATTTTTGTTCGTGAACGGCTGCTACCTTACCATCAGGCGATAGAGCAAACGAACATACGGTATATGATGTGCCTTCCTTAAGATCCTGATATACACCTGCACTCTTTAGTCCCGGACAATAGCTGGTGTTGCTATAGAGGAACGAAGTCATTGTCATACCCGGATTCCACATCACGTTCATATTGTATTGGTTAATAACATCCATTTCAACCATGTCAATGTATGTTTCCTTGTCAAATTGGTCATCGGGTACCAGAACACTTGTGTAAGGCACTGTCAGATCAGACGGTTCAATGGTCAGTTCAATCCGATAAGGGGTAGCCACAACATCTTTGTAGCTGAAGGTTGTTTCTGCAGCATTGCCTCCTTCGGGAGTCTCAAAACGTTTCACTACGGGTTTGGTCGTAATGCCACGGTCGTAGCCGAAGACCAATACATAGTTCTTGCTATTGGGAATACAAGAAAGGTTAGGAACATCCTGCACACCCTTGTAAGTTCCCCAAGGCAAATTCAGGTTCGCCTGATTCTTCTCAACATAGTCGTTCATAAGTTCATCATCGGTCATGTTGATGTTTTCATCGGTAAAGGCATCCGAGAAGAATACATATTTCTCGTCGATGTAGGAAGGAACGACTTTCACATGAGCCGAAACAGCTGTAATGTTGTCAACCGTAACGTCAAAGGTCATTTTAGACAGGTCTTTCTGAGGCGTTGCAAAGTCACCCTTGCTTACGTCGGAACAAAGCACTACTTCGTCGCCATCATCGGTAGAAACAATCTTGAAAGCTGCTGCCATCCACTTGTACTCGGTATTGGCATTCAACCCTGTGAATTTCAGACCTACATCACCAGTATGCAATACCATGTCGAGTGCCTGCTCTACAATATCATCAGTCAACTGTCCGCCTTCGGGAACCAACTGAATAAAAATAGATTGCAGTTCTTGTTCCAACAGCGTGATAACGATGCTTTCGTCGTCGTAATTGCCGCTACCGATGGCGCTGTCGTAGCTGGACTTCGAGATGCCCGAGAAGTACCATTTAACGTTCTTGTCGGACGGCTTGATGTCGAATACTGCCGATTGTGCATCCAACATTTCAGGAACAACCACAACATCGAAAGTACAATCGATGTGTTCAGTCTTCATCGTCTGGAAGAACAAATATTCTGCCTTGTCGGCTGCACGTGTGCCGTCTACAGCGAACACTACCAACTCGTAGATGCGGCCGGGCAAGAGGTTTTCTACTTTCAGGTTGCTCTGATCGCCGGTATAAGTCAGCGAAGCAACATATTGCTCAAACGGAGTACCTTTGGCTTCGGCCTGTTTCTTCAGGTCGTTCATCAAATAGTTGGGTAACTCACCTTTGGCAACATTGTCAACGGTCTTTTTGTCTACATAGAGACACAGATAAGGAATGGTGGCATCGGATGCCTTCACACCGAACGAATAGGTAGAAGTGGTGGCTTCGCCTCCGGTCAGTGTCAGTACTTGCTTGCTCAAGTCCAGATAGGAACAAGTGTTGTCATCGTCATCGCTACATGCAGTGAAGAGGAACACGGCCAGCAAGCTGAACAGTGAAATAAGGTCTTTGACTTTCATGTAAGTTTTAATAATTAATTATTTTTTATCAAAAAGAAAAGCAGGCCTGCGCGCCAAGGTCTGCTTTCACTTTATATATCGTGCAAACGTAAGCACTAATTAAGGAACGACAAAGAAATTGGTTAAAAAAAAGCCGTCAAGGCTGAAAAAAGGAGAAAATTAAGCTTCTTATACAAAAATTATGCCAACAACAAAGATTCAAGAAGAAAAAACGAAAAACTGCAAGCCCGATAACGATATATTGGAGAAAGCATACTAATGTCTACTATTTTCGCCGATTTGGTAAACTAAGACACTTGCTTTTTCCATACAATCGTGTAACTTTGCCACAAAACATAAGATTATGAAGACAATCTGTATCACCTACCCGAAAGAGATAGAAGGCATCATACGCAAATGCCCTTATTGTACCGTAGGACTTACCGACCTGAACGGGAATCCTTACGTTATCCCCATGAACTTCGCCTACGACGCTTCGAAGGGCGAACACGGCACCATCTTCCTGCACTCCGGTCCCGAAGGAAGCAAACTGGACATGGTGCAACAGCATCCGACCGTCTGCATCAGTTTCTGCGAAGGTCACGAACTGGTGTACATGCACCAGCAGGTAGCCTGTAGCTATAGTATGAAGAGCCGTAGCGTGATGTGCCGCGGACAGGTACGTTTCATCGATGACATGGACGAGAAACGTCGCGTGCTCGACCTCTTCATGGAGCATTACACACAGAACAAGTGCGGGTATTCTGACCCGGCTGTACGCAACGTTAAAATCTGGGAGATTCCCGTTGAAGAGATTTGCTGCAAGTCGTTTGGACTCCGACCGAGCGAAGTGCAATAACGGGAGCGTTTGCCTGTACACATCCGGCCTATGATTTACCCCGCCACAGACGTGTCTCTGTACGTCTGTGGCGGGGTATTTGTATGGCTTTTGTAGGACACTTGTACGGCTCGCGAGAAACACTTGCACGGCTCGCGAGCCACACAAGTGTCCCACAAATGTATTGCAAGTGGCCTACAAACGCCTTACAAACAAGCCTTTAGAAAAGCATAAATTACTCTTTGACGCAACGGATGGAAAGTGCCTTATAATAGTCGCCACGAGTGGAAAGAGTGGAAGACATCACAAACCCTTCATCGCTGCCCGTCAGGAAAACAGTCTGTTCGGGAAGCGTTCCGTCCGCTTCCATTGTCCAGTAGCCCACCATCTTATAGGCAGACTGATGGCTGCTCTTAATCCAAGTTCCTACCGGATAGGCATTGAAGCCAGTCAGTCCCGAATGTGAAGCAGTCGTTTCTCCCAAATCGAGCGGTTCCCATTTGCTGGAAGCGGCTTTCAGCAATCCGGCCTTGCCATTCAGGTATTTTTTCAGTTTCGTCCAGTCCTCGGTCGAAGGTATCCGCCATCCGTCCGGAGCAATGTCGTTGGCTAACAGGGCTTCGCCATTGTAGAAGCGAATACCGTCCTTATCGTTTGGCTGAAAATAACCCGTCACTTTGTCCTCCAGGTTAGTTTGCCGCTCAATGGGCGTACCGTCCTTATAGCTGACGGCACACAAGTCCTGCCTCATCCAATACTGCGTACCGATCTTTACTACTGAATAAGTATCCAGCTTACCGGCCCGCATATCACGCAAACGATAGCCTACTACGTTGACTTTCATACAGGTTTCTGGCTTGACATCAACAACAATCGACTGTTTTTCGTCCAGATACAACGTCTCGACAGGCGCCGAAGTTCCGGCCGTATAAGCGAATGTATTGCGCTCCGCATCCCAGCTGACCTTACCTCCATGCACTTCGCCAGTCTGCCCTATCAGTTGCAAGACAACACCCTGCGTAAGGTCTGTCACTTCGTTCTTCACCGGATAGGCAACGATAGCCTGCGAAGCAATCTCGTCGGCTTCGGAAACAAGATATTCCTTACAAATCTCGGCCACGGTTCTTCCGTTGTTGTAAAGCCGGTAAACACTAGAGGTACCGAACGACAATGCAGCGATATGCACCTCGCCCGTTTGCAGCGATCCTTCGGTTTCTTCCTACTTGGTCGTTTCGCCCCACTCTTCCACTTCGCCTACAATTCCGGCAAGCGTACGGTTTTCCACTTCCGCCATTTTAATCTGAATAGCCCGCTGCGTGTTACCCTCAAGGGTTACTGCCGAGATAGGACAAGTATACAGAATGCCCTTCCACTCGATGACAACCGACTGGCTTTCCGGGTCTGCTTCCTGCGGAATCACAATCACATCCTTACCGGTCAGCCGGTCACTATCTTTTTTCCATTTGCCAGAAACGACGATGTCCGACTTCCCTTCCGGACTGCTCACCTCGCCCGACTTCAGGTCGTAATGGGCTTTCGTGTAAAATCCGGTTACAATCACCTTCGGATTGTCCTGATAGATTTCGTCCAAATTCGCACCTTCTCCGGGAATCAACTCAATGTTCAGCTTGCTCATGCGATGTTTGAAGGTCAGCGAAACCGCCGCACTGCTGCTTTTCACCCCAGTTTTGGTAGCCACCAGGAAGTCGGAAGCCGAACGGTTTTCCGCAGTACTCTGGTCAGCCAGTACAGATACCGGAATTACCGTCGATCCCGCTTCTACACCCGCCTGGCTGTAAGGATAGTAAGCCAGAAAGTCCAATGATCCGTCGCCTTCGGGATAAAACACTTCCCGTTCGGGGATAAGTGTCGAAGTACCGTTATGCTCCAGCCGCAGGTTGTCGATGTAACGATAACCATCGATAGACGCTCCGCCCATAGTGGCAAACAAGCCGATACGGTCGCCCGCCTCGAAGCCGCTGTTACCCACACGGGTGACAGTCGATGCCTTACTTACTTTTGCAGAGAAACTGATTGGGATATTGCTTTCTGCAACGTCTTCATCACCAATCTGATTGACACATGCCGCCGACAGACAGAGTACGGCCAGGCAAGAAAAACCGCGTACAGCGGATTTTAGCATTGTACTGCTTCTCATAATAATAAATATTAGGGTTAATAAATAGTATCAGCTACTACAATTATCATCGATACAGAAACCGGCTCTTTTCCTTTAGGAGAGAACGTGCAGAAAATAAGCTATAGAAAAAAGTACAAATGCCTTTAAAAACCGATTACGTCTGTCTTTCAAAAAATAAATGCCTCTCTCTAATTTGCCTGCATCCCATCACATCGGGTTCATGTGGCGGCAAATATAGACTAAAAAAAATGAATAATGCAAAGAAATGTGGAAAAATCGTTCAAAAAAGAAAGAAAATAATCCTATCAACCCGAACAAATCAGATTAAAATGTATCAAAAAAAAGTTTATCAATATAATAAAAGGGAAGCCTGATTACTTCCCTTTCACTATTCGTTTGATGTCATTCAGCTTGTTCAGCGCTTCGAGTGGCGTCAGATTATTTACGTCGAGGTTCAGAATCTCATCGCGTATCTGGCACAACACCGGATCGTCGAGCTGAAAGAAGCTGAGCTGCATGCCAGCTGCCGAAGAAGCACCTTCGGTAATCTTCTTTCCACCCACCGATCCTGTCTGTCGGTTCTCGGCTTCCAGCTGCTTCAGTATTTCGTCGGCACGTTTCACAATGCTCTTCGGCATACCTGCCATCTTAGCCACGTGGATACCAAAGGAATGCTCGCTTCCGCCACGCTCCAACTTGCGAAGGAAAATCACCTTATTATCCACTTCCTTCACCGCCACGTTGTAGTTCTTGATCCGTTTGAAGCTCTTCTCCATCTCGTTCAGTTCGTGGTAGTGCGTGGCAAACAGGGTACGGGCACGGGCGCGGGGATGTTCGTGGATGTACTCCACAATGGCCCAGGCTATCGAAATACCATCGTAGGTCGAAGTACCACGCCCCAATTCATCAAACAATACCAGACTGCGTGCCGAAAGATTGTTCAGAATATCGGCCGCCTCATTCATCTCGACCATAAACGTCGACTCGCCCACCGAGATATTGTCGCTGGCTCCTACACGGGTGAAGATTTTGTCCACCAGTCCGATGTGGGCACTCTCGGCCGGAACAAAACTGCCAACCTGTGCCATCAGCGTGATCAGCGCCGTCTGGCGCAACAACGCCGACTTACCGGCCATGTTCGGACCCGTAATGATAATAATCTGCTGAGTGCTGCTGTCCAGCATTACGTCGTTGGCAATGTACTTCTCTCCGATGGGCAACTGTTTTTCGATGACCGGGTGCCTTCCCTGATGAATCTCCAGCACATCGTCGTCGGCAATGACAGGGCGGATATAGTTGTTTTCGCGAGCTACGTTGGCAAACGAAAGCAGACAATCCAGACGGGCTATCTGGTTGGCATTGATCTGAATGGCAGGGATAAACTCGGTAAGCGCCTGCACCAGTTCGGTATAGATCTGTGTTTCCAGAATCAGAATCTTGTCTTCTGCTCCCAATATCTTTTCCTCGTATTCCTTCAGTTCTTGCGTAATGTAACGTTCGGCATTGACCAGCGTCTGCTTACGTATCCACTCCTGCGGAACCTTGTCCTTATGCACGTTGCGCACCTCGATGTAATAGCCGAAAACATTGTTATACCCGATTTTCAGACTGGGGATGCCGGTCAGCTCGCTCTCGCGTTGCTGCACCTGCAACAAGTAGTCTTTACCACTGTAGGCTATTTCACGGAGTTCGTCAAGTTCGGCATTTACGCCCTGTTTGATGACTCCCCCCTTGTTCACCAGCAACGGAGGATCGTTGTTGATTTCGCGGTCAATACGGTCGCGGATAGACTGGCAAATGTTCAGTTGCTCGCCAATGCGGTTCAGACTGGCATTATCGGCTTCCATACAAGCCGTTTTGATAGGCTCAATGGCCTGCAAAGCCACTTTCAAAGCTACCACTTCACGCGGGGAAACACGACCGACGGCAACTTTGGAGATAATGCGCTCCAAATCGCCTATCAAATGAAGCTGTTCTTCAATCAGTTCCTTGAAGTCGGGTTGGCGGAAGAAATACTCCACCACATTCAGACGGTCGTTGATAGGCTGTACGTCCTTCAGCGGGAATACCAGCCAACGCCTCATCAGGCGGGCTCCCATCGGGCTGATGGTCTTGTCGATAACATTCAGCAAACTGCTTCCTCCATCGTTCATCGAACCCATTAACTCCAGACTGCGTACCGTAAACTTGTCCAGGCGGACATACTTGTCCTCCTCGATCCGTGCCAGCGAAGTGATGTGGGCAATCTGTGTGTGTTGCGTCATGATGAGGTATTGCAAGATGGCTCCCGAAGCAATAATACCATTCTTCAGATGTTCTACGCCGAAACCTTTTAGGTTTTTCACCTCGAAATGCTTCAGCAACTTCTCACGGGCAGTCGTTTCCGTAAAAATCCAGTCATCCAGCTCGAACGTGAAAAACTTGTTCCCGAAGTTCCCTTCAAACATACCACGCTTACCTCTTTCAAACAACACCTCCTTCGGAGCAAAGTTATTCAGCAACTTGTCTACATAGTCGAAAGGACCTTCGGCCGTAAGGAACTCTCCGGTCGAAATATCCAGGAAGGCCACGCCACAGGCACCTTTTCCGAAATGTACGGCAGCAAGAAAATTATTCTCCCTATAGTTCAGCACGTTGTCGTTGATCGACACGCCCGGAGTTACCAGCTCCGTGATTCCCCGCTTCACCAGCTTCTTGGTCAGTTTCGGGTCTTCCAACTGGTCGCAAATCGCCACCCGCTTGCCGGCACGAATCAGCTTGGGCAAATAGGTGTCGAGTGCATGGTGGGGGAATCCGGCCATCTCAATGGTCTTCCCCTTGCCATTGGCACGCTTGGTCAGCGTAATACCCAATATCTCCGAAGCAACAATGGCATCGGTCGAATAAGTTTCATAGAAGTCCCCGCAACGAAACAGCATCACAGCATCGGGATGCTTCGCCTTCAGGTCGAGAAACTGTTTCATCATCGGAGTAAGGACAATATCTTCTTGCATGATATGTTTTTTTGAATTCTCGATTTATTGAAATATCCAAGTGCCGGACGCACGATGACTTGCCGGAGTATACCCCACCCTGCCATCCGTTTCGGCAACTTCTGCAAAGATACCTCTTTTTTAGAAAACAGATGCGGAGAGCATTTAAATCCTTAGCAACCCTTAACAAATTACCGGATTATCATAAAACATGTTATAAAACAGTCTTTTTTATTTGTTTTATTTGCAGATTTCCCAAAAGTCCGTACCTTTGCAACGTGTTTTTCATAGTATTAGATTTAAGGTTAACAAAGGTTGGAGTACAGCGGTACTCCTTTTTTTATGCCTGTACGCAAACATTGCTTCCGTCACTTCTTTCCGTCTGCGGCAGGCGTCTTGTCCATCTCCATCCACAACTTCTTGCGAAATCCCAAAGGAGTCTCGCCCGAACAACGCCTGAAAAACTTGCAGAATGCCGATGTATCGCTGAAATTCAGCTTGGCTGAGACATCGTTCACCGTCAGCTTCCGGTTGCCCAGCAGCATGCGTGCCTCCATCAGCAACAATTCGCTGATAATGGCATTCACCGTCTTTCCTGTGCCACTTTTTACGATGCGCGACAGATATTGCTCACTGATGGCCAGTTCGCGAGCATAGAAAGAGACAAAATGTTCTTCACGAAAATGACGGGTAGCCAGCGCATAAAACTCCTGCAATACATGGTCTTTAGGACTGACATGCTTGCGTATCGGCGTCTTGCGCGACAGAAAGTCGGCAATGTCCAGAAACAGAGCGTTGCACACTGCCTGGACGCGACGGAAAAGAAATTTATGATCGGACCGAAGCAACTGCATCAGAAACTTCAACTGGCCGCGCACGACGTCTGATTCATCCACAGTCAGCTGTATCGTATATTGCCTGTTCTGCCTCATCGTAGCCAATACCATAGCCGTTATCTGCGTCAGATAGGAATCGTTGGTAAACATGGTTTCCGAAATGGAAAGCGTAATGAAATGAATATCTTCGGAAGAAAACAGATGGTCGGTCAGGAAGTTTGCACCATGCACCAGCAGGGTTCCGGCTTCCATCACAATGTGTTCACCATTGAGCAGAATCTCCGAACGACCCTCCAGGATGAATATCAGATACAGTTCGCGGTTAAAGTAGGCTTCGCCCTCGGGATAGTTTCGGTCGCCATAGACGCTCTCGAAGCACACCACATCTTCACCGTAATGAGGAATATCCGGATGCCTTTTCAGCATTCCCGCATTGTCAAATATACACGATTTTACCATTTTCGAGCATTATACCAGCTACAAAGATAGCACTTGTTTCGTAATCGGCAAAAATTATGTCATATCGGATAATATCCATGCAACAGAAAACCACGAACTTTGCCGCCGGAAAAAACAGGTATTAGAATATAATTAGGAAAGAGGTAAAAAGATGGAAATGAAAAGTATTATCAAAAGGTATTTAGTTTTTGTATTGGGACTGTATTTTCTGGCTGCGGGCGTAGTGCTCATTGTCCGTTCGGCCTTAGGTACTACCCCTATTTCGAGTATCAACTATGTAATGAGTCTGAACACACCGCTCACATTGGGCACCTGTACGTTCATCATCAACATGTTGCTCATCGTAGGTCAGTTCTGGCTAATACGCGGACGAGGAAGTCGGCAAGACGTTATGGAAATACTGCTGCAAATACCCTTCTCGTTCATCTTCTCGGCTTTTATCGACTTCAATATGGTTTTGGCTTCCGACATACACCCGGTAAACTATGCTGCCTCCATCGGCTTGCTGCTGGTAGGATGCATTATACAGTCGATAGGCGTGGTACTCGAACTGAAACCTCGTGTGGCAATGATGAGCGCCGAAGCTTTCGTGAAGTATGCTTCTTCACGCTATAACCGCGAGTTCGGTCGCACAAAGGTTTGCTTCGACATTACTCTGGTCACACTGGCCGTACTTACTTCACTGGCTTTCACACAAACCATCGAAGGTGTACGCGAAGGTTCGCTGATTGCCGCCTGCCTGACAGGCTACATTGTCAGCTTCCTTAATCATAAAATTATGACCCGGAAAAACCTCTACCGTCTGGTGCCCGTATTAAAGAGTAATAGCATAGAATACGCCCCAAAGGCTTAACAAATCTGTAATTCAGCTAATACATGTTATAAAGCATGCATTTTTACTTGGATTATTTGCAGATTTCCAGAAAGTCCGTACATTTGCAATGTGTTTTTCATAGTATTAGATTTAAGGTTAACAAAGGTTGGAGTACAGCGGTACTCCTTTTTTTATGCCCGTACGCGAAGTGCATTCGTCGTGCGGGCTGTTTATTTGGCTATCAGCCTGTCAATCTGGACAGGCGTCTGAGGCCAGGAGGGCCGTACCATCGAACCGTAATTCACAATCACTCCTTCTTTATTCACCAGCAGAAAGTAGGGAATGCCGTCGATGCCCAGATGCTTGCGTATCTTACTCCAGTTGCTGCTGTCTACCCAATCTTCAAGAAACAGGCTTTCGATCGCTGTGTCGCGTAGGGAGAAACGTTGCAAGATCCGTTCGTAGTCGGCACGTTTCCCGCTACCACAGATACTGATTATGACTACATCGTCCGTACTGTATCGCGCACGCAACTTCTTCATCGGTTCTATCTCTGCCAGGCAGGGAGGACAATGAACTCCCCAAAAGTCGATATAAACCACCTTTCCCCGATGCTTGTCTATCAGCGAGCGCAGGGGTGCCATATACTGCTCTGCCTCGCTGTCGGAGGCGTCGCCATAGAGCAGATAACGGGAGTAACCCTCAGGATGCTGCAGATATTCCATGGTCCGCCTGTACAGCAGATCCACCGCATGACGCAACACAGGCACCTGCACCAGCGCGTCGTATTTCGGACGGGCAGTCGTAAAATCTACCGTATCGTTATGAACCAACGAATTGCCCAGCATATTGGCCAAAAGGAATTGCGACAGCATGTTGCCCTGTTGCTCGTCCACCAAATCCATGTCGGTAAAAGACTCATCGCCCACGGCATAGCGTCGGTATTGCAGATAAAAGTTCAGATGATAAAGCAACCGGAAATGAGCCGACGTAATGACTTCGTCGGACAACAGCGCATTCACTTCCGGCAACAGGGCTTCGTAACCTGCCATCTCCTGTTTCCAGTCCGTCCGTTTCTCAATAAGTATCTGCCGTAAGTGTTCGCGCGCATATCGGAAACGCTCGGCACAGTAGTCGGCCAGCAACATACGCTCCGTCAGCTTTGCTACATCGTCGCCGGGCGAATATCGGGTCAGGAAGTCGGCCCGCCTTTGTTTCCGCTCCTCATACCCTTTCTCCACAGCTTTGTCGAATGCCTCGCCGGAAGCACGAACATCCTCTGCATAATAATAATCCGGCAGGTAATAACCTTCCCCGACAAAATGCTGCATGCCCTGATTCAGAGCTGCCCGCGAACCCTTCACCACAGGATGCAGCAAGTCTTTGAAATCGATTTGCAAGTAAAGGCTGTCGCCTGCACTGACATAGAGACGGGGCGCATAATTGGCCAGCGACACCTCGCACAGCGCATCGCACAAAGGGAAACGGAAAAAGAAACTGCCATCGTCGCGCAAAGGCGTCGTATAGCAGATATCCTGACCGCTGAAATAGGACAACGACAAACGGAATTCGCGTTCGTTGGGATAGAAGTCACGGTTCAGCACCTTTCCACATATCACTACCTCGCCCCCGTCCGAAACCGGCCGGGCAAAGGAACCGACTGCAACCGACGCAATCAGGCAAAAAAGAATCATAAAGTATCGCATAGTTATAGAGGCTTATTATGGATAGTGCAAAAATAGAGTTTTACAGCAGAATACCGCCTGTAAACATTTAAAAAGTATATAAAGCCGCTAATACATGTTATAAAACATGCTTATTTACTCGGATTGTTTGCAAATCTCCGGAAAGTCCGTACCTTTGCAATGTGTTTTTCATAGTATTAGATTTAAGGTTAACAAAGGTTGGAGTACAGCGGTACTCCTTTTTTTATGCCCATACGTCTGCTCCGCCCTCCCCGTCAGGCTGCTCCCGATGATTCTTCAGTCAGGCCACAGATTTTTCCTGATTGCCCAGCATTTTTTTCCTAACTGGAAAAAAATAACGCCCTACCTGTAACTATGCCGAAGCCTTGTACGACTAACGAAACAAAAAGACAAGGATATGACGGATACTAACAAGGAAAAAGAATTCACCGAATTGCTGCTGCAAAACCAGCACATCATCTACAAAGTGTGCCTGATGTATGCACAGGATAAGGAAGATATCGCCGACCTCTACCAGGAGACGGTGTACAACCTGTGGAAAAGTTACATCACATTCGAAAACAGAAGCAGTTTCAGCACCTGGCTCTACCGTGTCGCCCTGAATACCTGCATCAGCGACCTGCGCCGCCGAAAGCACCACGAGTACGTGCCCCTGCAACTGGCGGACATCGACCTGCCCGACAACGACCCGCAAGCCGAAATGCTGAACACCCTGTACAGCCTCGTCCGCTGCCTGAACAAGCTGGACCGCATGTATATCGTCCTCTGGTTAGACGAAAAGACTTATGACGAAATAGCCGAAATCGTCGGTACCAACCGCAATCAGGTAGCCGTCAGACTGCACCGCATCAAAGAGAAACTGAAAACAATGTCCAATCTTTAAATACCCTTTATTATGAATCTGGAAGAAATGCAACAAGCGTGGAAGGAACTCAACGAACGGGTCACACGCAACGAAATTCTGCACTGCGAAGAAGTGAAAAGAATACTGAACACACGACGGGAAAACAGCCTGGAAAAGATGACACGCGTGGAAAAAATGGGACTGACGATGGTATTGATCGTCTGCATCGTATTCGCGTCTGCCTGGATTGCCCAGCCCGGTTTCCACATCGTGCCCGGCATTACAGGAGCCATACTGATCTTATACGGTCTTCTTGCACAAATCTTCAGCCTGAACAAACTGAGCAAAATCAGACGGGAAACCAATCTGGAAAACCAAGTACGCCACATCCTGCAATACAAGAGCCGTTACAACCGTATGCTACTGATAGGCTATCCGCTCGTCGCCCTGTTCTTCATCTGCTTCCTCTGCTACTACGGCACACGGTCCAACATCCTCTTCATGTCGCTGTTACTGGCTGCCTGTATCATAGCCGACTACTTTACCTTCCACTACACGCACGACCGGGTGAAAGAAATGATGAGTGCCAACCGTGAACTCAAGCAGATAGAGGAAGAAGGTTAAGGAAGAAGAAAACGTATTGATATGCTTAACAAACCTATAGCAGCCTTAAAACGTGTTAGAAAAAACGCATTCTCCGGCCAGAAATTTGCAGATTTCAAGAAAGGCCGTACCTTTGCAATGTGTTTTTCATAGTATTAGATTTAAGGTTAACAAAGGTTGGAGTACAGCGGTACTCCTTTTTTTATACCCGTACCCCAACCCTGTTAACCTTTACCTTTTCATTCTACAGACAACACCTGCAAACCCTCTGCTACGGCAGCGGTGCATAAAACCCCAACATAGGCTTATGATAAAGCAAGACTACCTGATACGCATGATACAGGAAATCATCTCGATGATTGTAGATGCCCTGCTCCACCGGAAAAGAATACGCGAGAAGGACTGGGAAGAATACGACCACCTGACCCGACAGATACTGGGCACCGACACCCGCGACCTGCTGAACACCACTGCCGAAGAGCTGACGGCACGCTATGCCGACACGCCCGACGGAATGAACAAGCTGGAGCTGGCTGCCGTCAGCATGTTGAAGCTATCCGAAGAAGTAGAGAAGGACAACCTGCTGCTAAAGTCGCGACTGCGCCAGGAAGGCGCACAGCTGCTGAAATACATCCAGCAGAACAGCGGCAACTACTCGCTTCAGCGCGAGTTCCTCATCCAACTGCTGCAAACCAATCCGTAACCTGAAAGCCTAAGCGGATGGTCCAAATACTTAACAAATCTGTAACAGATTTAAAACGTGTTATAAAACAGCACTTTCCGGTCGGGAAATTTGCAGATTCCGGAAAAGGCCGTACCTTTGCAACGTGTTTTTCATAGTATTAGATTTAAGGTTAACAAAGGTTGGAGTACAGCGGTACTCCTTTTTTTATGTCCGTACGCGAAGTCGCCATTAGGCGTAACGCTCCGCAGAAACGTAACAACATACAAAGTAAACATCAAACCCATAATCATACGAATGACATGAAAACATCAGCCAGACTATTCCTGTCGTGCACAGCCTTATTGCTGTCGGCACACCTCGAAGCACAAACGTTCACCCACATCAGCAGCAGCGAAGGCAACACATGGCAACAAGCCAAAGTACGAATGCAATCCTCGCCCCGACAGACACCCTGTTTGATGTGGAAGTGACGTTACGACTTGATGAATAGACAGAGATAAACCCAAAAATCACATATAGTAACAATGTGTAAAACATTATAAAATGTTAATTATTTAATAAATTGTGCGATATTTTGGTGTAAATAAACAATTAAACCTATATTAGCGTAAATGATATGTTTAACCAATTAAAGATTACTTATGAAAGTACTAAAATTTTCTTGTCAATTTGTTTTGTTTGTTGTTTAAGCTGCTCTAACAATACTGAATATTTAGCAGAAAAACATGAAAATCTTGCTTTAAAGAGCAATATTACAGCCAAAGAGTATAAAGCCTTATTAGAAATGGTAGCTTCTAATTTGGAATATTCCACCAGAAGTACTGGTTCTGTTGAAATGACAGAAAATGAAGCCAGAAAATTATTAATACCTTTCATAGAGGATGGAAAACAAATACAGCATTCATTGATTGATTTCATAGACAAAGATTTTAGCGAAGATTGGCATAACATGACTGAAACGGATTTAATAACACTCTCCTTTTTAGTCTGCTCTATTAATCAGAACAGCACTGAGACAAAAGCTGTATCAAGCAACCAAATCTTTGCCTGTTTGGGTGTTGCAACAGGGCTGGCAGCTATAAAAGACATTGGCATAGGAGGTCTTGTTAATGCGAAAACGGCATTGCAAGTTATCAAAGCTGTTGGAAAAAGATATTTAGGTTATATCGGCGTTGCACTTATGATTGCTGATTTTGCAACTTGTATTGGGGAATAACATTATGAAATACGAAGAAGATATCAGCATCATCAAACTGCTTTGTTTTGCCCTGTATGGTTTCGGTGAACTCCTGCAAAAAGAGATGCTATCCGTTGTGGGACTTTTCGGGGCTATAGCTGCATTTATATGGAGTACCATCATTTTTTGTAAATATTGGAGATTTAAGAGTGAAAAGGAAAAGAAGTTATTAGTCCAAAGTATGCATTCTTTTGTCTTTTGCATACTCTATTTTGTCCTTTTCTACTTTTCATTTAACCGCTAACCCAAGGGTATCAGCCTGTAGCATTCGATGTTCATTTTCGGCTACCTAATACAAAGACTCGACTTCACCATGTTCACTCCAAAATCAACTGACACCTGTGCCCGCCACGGCTTACCGCATGGGCAGCGACGGACGTGGCGGGAGTATCGTAGGCCCGTCACTTCTTCTTTTGCTGTCGAAGACGGCTGTACGGAGAATTTCGTACAAGATGCCGCCTACGTCGAGCCCCAACGTGAACTTGTCGAACTTGTAATAAGGGATGGCCACAGGCACCGTCTGCCAACCTCCGCGCATGGAGTCGTAGTAACGCTGCACACCTACCTCCATGCCGAAGCGGTCGGTCATGTCAATCACCATGGTGGCACCGTAACTGTTCGTGCCCATACCGTACGAATTGCCCATCACATACGAGCCGAAGGCACGGAAGGCCAGGCGGTCGGAAACCTGATATTTCAGCATCCCCGACGTGTTGAACATCTGACGGCTGAGGTGCGACATCGTCATCTTCATGGCATTCATCTGGATCTGGAAGTCCAGCCGGTCGCTTAACTTGTGCCCGTAGCCTATCGAAGCCTCGTTCAGCCGACCGATGCCGGGCAGTGAAGTCTGACTGCCTGCCCCCATCAGATAGCCCCTGCTGAGGCGTGTCATCACGCCACCGGTGCTGTAATCGCCCCGGTAGAGCGGCGAAGGATGGGTGTAGTAAGGGATGACGGGCATCGCATCGAGCGAGAAGCGGGGTGTCGGCTCGGACACTTCGGACGCACTGGCTCCTTGCTGCGAAGGCAGATCCGGAGCAGCCTTCACCAGCTCCATCAGGTCGGGAGCCACGATTTTCGGAGTATTTACCGGCGGAACGTACGGCAGTTCGCCGTTTCCCATATCCTGGCGAAGCGTGTCGCGGGACACATCCTCAGCCCCAGCCTGTGCCCACACGTCGTGTGGGAGCAACGCCGTCAGCAGGCTGCATACCATTACTTTCAGACAGACTCTCCGTACGATGTACATATCCTCCTCCTTTCTTGTTTCGGACGGCCCGGACCACTACCAGCCACCTTCGGCGCCGGCGGGCGAAGACACCGCTGCCGCAGCGCGTCGGGACAAAGGTTTCCGTTGCGGGCTCTACTTACAAAAGTAGCAAAATTCCCGTTTCCCTCATGCTGACGGAAACGATTTTATACATTATTCAACCTTTGCCTGCACGGGCCCGGCATATTCTACAAAAGTTAAGAGAAAAGAACGCACAACGGCGCTCTGCAAGGAATATTCTTAATAGGGAAGCAGTTCTCAGCCGATTTCGTAACTGCCTGAATATGAGTGGGGTTAAAATCAGCCTATCTCAGTATACGACTGAGGGTACCTAAGTATAGGACTGAGGGGGTCTAAGTATACGACCGAGGGTGCCTCAGTATACGACTGTGATAGACTCCCCCGGTCGGTATGGATATGTTATAAAGAAAAATAACTGCCTGCGAAGCAGTGGGACGTCAGGCTGACGCCTCTTCGCCCTTCAGCGTGGCCGAGCTGGCTTCGGTGATTCGCACACGCACGAAATCGCCTACGCGGTGTGTGCCGCGGTCGAACACCACTACCCTGTTCTGTTCCGTCCGTCCGAACAGCTGGTCGCGGCTGCGCTTGCTCACTCCCTCGACCAGCACCTCGAAGGTCTGCCCCACGCAACGTGCGTTGGCCTCGGCCGACAGGCGGTTCTGCAAAGCGATGATTTCGTTCAGTCGGCGTATCTTCACCTCCTCGGGAACGTCGTCGGGCAAGTGCTTGCTGGCATAGGTACCCGGGCGTTCACTGTACTTGAACATGAAAGCCGCATCGTAAGCGCACTCCTCCATCAGCGAGAGCGATTGCTGGTGGTCTTCCTCGGTCTCACTGGAGAAGCCCGAGAAGATGTCGGTTGAAAGTCCGCAGTCAGGAATGATGCGGCGGATGGCTGCTACACGCTCCAGATACCACTCACGGTCGTACTTGCGGTTCATCAGCTTCAGTATGCGGCTGCTTCCGCTCTGCACGGGCAGGTGGATGTGCTTGCACACGTTGGGCATGTCGGCAATGACGTGCAGTGTCTCGTCGCTCATGTCCTTGGGGTGCGACGTAGTAAAGCGCACACGCATACCCGGAGCAGCTTCGGCTACCTGGCGCAGCAGCATCGGAAAAGTCACTACCTCCCCGTCGGCGCGCTCGAAACGATACGAATTGACGTTCTGCCCCAGCAGGGTCACTTCCTTGTAGCCTTTCTGCTGCAGGTCGGCCACCTCGCGCAAGATGCTTTCCACATCGCGGCTGCGTTCGCGGCCTCGCGTATAGGGGACTATGCAGTAAGTACAGAAGTTATTGCATCCGCGCATGATGGACACAAAACCTGAAATGTGATTGCCGCAGATGCGCGAAGGCACGATATCGCGGTAGGTCTCCGTGGTAGACAGTTCCACGTTGATGGCTTTCTCGCCCGCCTCTACCGCCGCAATCAGGTCGGGCAAGGTCAGGTAGGCATCGGGACCTGCCACCAGGTCCACATGATGGTTGGCAATAAGGTCTTCCTTCACCCGCTCGGCCATACAGCCCAGCACGCCCACAATGAGCCCGCGATGCTTCTTCCGCATCGAGTGGAAGAACTCCAGGCGGTTCAGAATCTTCTGCTCGGCATTGTCGCGCACCGAACAAGTATTCAAAAACACGGCATCGGCCTCGTCCAGCGTCTCGGCCATCGTATATCCGGCCATTTTCATAATCGACGCAACCAGTTCACTGTCTGCCACATTCATCTGGCAGCCGTACGTTTCGATGAACAATTTCTTATTGTCACCGGCAGTTGCAGATTTTAAGTCTGCTCCCGTTTGATTTTCCATTATTCCTAAAGTTTATTGATTTCGGGGACAAAGATAATGAAAGGACAGTGCCGGGGAAAATGAAAACAGTGTTTTCTGAAGTAACACATCCAACGTGCGCGCCCACACCACAGATAAACCGAAAAACAAACGCCATTTTTGGCCTAAAACGGCTTAAACGAAAAGAAAATGCAACAGAAATAGCCTGTTTGACAGTGATTCTACTAATTAATGTTAACGTAAAAAGCTTTTTCTGACTGTTAATTTGGTAAAAAAAGAATTATTTTACATTTTTGTGCAATGAAAGAAACATTAGATTTTTTCATAGTTAAGGTTTAGGTTAAAAAAATTAAGGGGAGCTGTGAAGCTGCCCTTTTTTATTGCCCAAATGTTAGGGGCTATCAGATTAATTAACTACCTTTGGCGGTGAAAAACAAGCATGCGTATGGAAGATATCTTCAAGTTTCTGTTGGTGGCAGGAATCATCGTGGTCGGAATCATCAAGCAGTTCAGGAAGGAAGCCCAAAGTACCGAAGCTCCTCCCAGTGATGAACATGGCATGCCCCTACCCCACGAAGCCAATCCGCTTCCCGAAAACTGGGGAGGAGAAACCTATGGCGGATACATCCCCGAAGGTCCCAAACCAGCCGAACAGCTCCATACCCCGAAAAAGCAACAGAAGACTTCCAGACCCGAACCTTTCATCCCGCGAAGAGACCGGCAGACATCATCGCACCGGATCAGCCCGACTTCGCAACCGACCGCCCCTCCGGCCCCTGCCGGGCAAGAAACAGACCACGCTGCAACCGACTTCGACCTGCAGTCGATAGAGGAAGTACGGCGAGGCATCCTTTGGGCAGAAATACTGAACAGGAAATACTGAAACCTGCTGTCGGTACATAAGCATTCGGTTCCTTCGCTTTTACGTTTGCAAGTTGGCAAGATATTACCTTTCTTCAACTGAACGGCTAAAAGACTCACGAACGGACAGACTTGACCCTGAAATCTTTAACATCAAAAATATAAAAGAACAATTATGGCATTTAATTACATTTCAGCAGAAGAAGCTGCAAGCCTCATCAAACATGGCTACAACATTGGTCTGAGCGGATTTACCCCCGCAGGAACTGCCAAAGCCGTTACACATGCTTTGGCTGCCATCGCAGAAGAAGAACATGCAAAGGGAAATCCTTTCCAGATCGGTATCTTCACCGGAGCCTCTACAGGTGATGCCTGCGACGGTATCCTGTCGCGCGCCAAAGCCATCCGCTACCGTGCTCCCTACACCACCAACCCCGACTTCCGCAAAGCCGTAAACAACGGTGAGATTGCCTACAACGACATCCACCTTTCGCAAATGGCACAGGAACTGCGCTATGGCTTCATGGGCAAAGTAAACGTAGCCATCATCGAAGCCTGCGAGCTGACCGAAGACGGTAAAATCTATCTGACTGCTGCCGGTGGTATCGCTCCTACCGTATGCCGCTTGGCCGACATGATCATCGTCGAGCTGAACGCTGCACACAGCAAAGCAGCTATGGGTCTGCACGACGTGTACGAACCCCTTGACCCGCCTTACCGCCGCGAAATACCCATTACCAAGCCCAACGACCGCATCGGCTTGCCCTACATCCAGGTAGATCCGAAGAAGATTGTAGGCGTAGTAGAGACCAATTGGCCAGACGAAGCACGTTCGTTTGCTGCTGCCGACCCCGTAACCGACAAGATCGGACAGAACGTTGCCGACTTCCTGGTACACGACATGAGACGTGGCATCATTCCGCAAAGCTTCCTGCCGCTGCAGAGTGGTGTAGGTAACATTGCCAACGCCGTACTCGGCGCACTGGGACGCGACACCACAATCCCCGCCTTCGACGTATATACCGAAGTTATCCAGAACTCCGTGATCGGCCTGATCCGCGACGGCCGCGTGAAGTTTGCTTCAGGCTGTTCGCTCACCGTTACCAACGACTGTCTGAACGGTGTATATCAGGACATGGACTTCTTCCGCGACAAACTGGTACTCCGTCCGTCGGAAATCTCCAACAGCCCCGAAGTTATCCGTCGTCTTGGCGTTATCTCTATCAATACTGCCATCGAAGCCGACATCTACGGTAATGTAAACTCTACCCACATCGGCGGAACGAAGATGATGAACGGTATTGGCGGCAGCGGCGACTTCACACGCAATGCCTACATCTCTATCTTCACCTGCCCGTCTGTAGCCAAGGAAGGCAAGATCAGCGCTATCGTTCCGATGGTATCGCACGCCGACCACAGCGAACACGACGTCAACATCATCGTTACCGAGCAAGGTGTGGCCGACCTCCGCGGCAAGAGCCCGAAGGAACGTGCACAGACTATCATCGAGAACTGTGTTCACCCCGACTACAAGAACATCATGTGGGATTACCTGAAACTGACCGACGGCAAGTCACAGACTCCGCACGCCATCCGTGCTGCCCTGGGTATGCACGCCGAGTTGGCTAAGAGTGGCGACATGCGCAACGTTGACTGGTCACAGTATTAACAGACATTCTCCAACGGGACATAACCTGTTGATAAGCGAATAAACGACAAGGGATAAAGAAGTGGATGCTACGAAATCCATCTTCTTTATCCCTTGTTTCTATATAAAAAGCCATCCCTGGAAATCACTTCCCGGAATGGCTCGTCTTCTTATAAAAAAGAGTATAAAGAGAGATTAGTATCTATTCCTGTCCTCCACCCAATGCGCAATAAAGACTGATTACACTCTGTATTTCGCTGAAGCGGTTGGCGGTCTGCGTAAGTTGGGCACTCAGCAGGTTCTGTTTGGCAGTAAGCACATCCAGGTAAGTCGTAGTGCCATGCTCCATAAGCAAGGATGTACTCTTCACGGCTTTCTGCAACGAAGCTACCTGCTTGTCCAGCAACAGGCTCTTGTCACGGCTGGTCTGCCAGGCCGTCAGTGCGTCGTTCACTTCGCTGCCTGCATTCAGCAGAGTCTGCTGGAAAGAAAGGGCGGCTTCTTCCTGTTGCGCCTTACTGATTTTAAGCTGTCCCAACAGCTGTCCGCGTGCAAAGAGCGGCTGGGTGAGCGAACCTACGGCCGAAGCCAAGAACTTGGCAGGATTAATAATCATGGATCCGGCCGAGTTGGTCCAGCCTGCACTGCCACTCAACGTAATGGAGGGATAGAAAGCCGAACGTGCCGCATTGGTTGCATAGAAGGCCGACTCCAACGACCGTTCGGTCATGCGTACGTCGGGCCGATTGGCAAGCATCTGCATGGGGATGCCTACAGATAACTCATCGGGCATCTGCACGCCAGCCAGTGTGCCGCGTTCGTAGGAACGGGGTGTCTCGGCCAGCAGCAATGCAAAGCTGTTTTCTGCCTGGTTGATTTGCTCTTTCAGGTCGAGCACAGATGCCTGTACCTCGTAACAGGCGGCTTCCATCTGCGATACGGCAGCCTCGTTGGCCTGTCCTGCATTCATTAGGGCACGGGTAGAGCGAACGGTTTCTTCCCACGACCGGGCCATATCCTGCGCACAGGCTAGCTGGTCGTCAAGCATCAGCAAAGTATAATAGGTATTGGCTATACCGGCAATAAGCTGTGTACGTACAGCCTGCTTATAATCCTTACTTTGGGCATAAAGAGCCTGTGCCTGCCGTTTGCTGTTGCGCATCTTACCGAAAATATCCAGTTCCCAACTGGCAGTAACGGGCAGCGAATAGGTCTGTGTAGCTTTTCCGCCATCGAAGCTGCTTACCGTCCCCTGAGGAGCCAATGCAAACGAGGGCAGAAATGCAAGCTTGGAGGAAAGCAAGGTAGCCTCGGCCTCCTCGATACGAAGCTGTGCGGACAGATAATCGGTATTGTTCTGCAAACCTTGTTCGATATAGGCCTGCAGCTGCGGATCGGTAAAAAGCTCGTGCCAGTCCATGCTGCCGAGACTGGTAGTGTCTTCAGTGCTGAACTCTTCCCCATAAAGGTTGTCGGGCACGCTTTCGGCCGGCTTATATTTGGTATATATGCCGCAGCTGCTCAACAGAGCAGCGGCAGTTGACAATAAAATAAGTTTCTTCATATTAGTTGATGGATTAATTTTTTAAGAATGATTATTTCTCCTCATTAAACCCACTACGTTCTGCCAGGCTTCTTTCGCGCTCCAATTGCACCTGAGCATCGGCTTCCAGTTCCTGGTGCGGACGAATCTTCTCCTGCATATATTCGAAGATAATGTAGAATACCGGCACAACGAACAACAATGCAAGGGTTCCGATCAGCATACCACCCACGACGGTAGTACCCAATGACGAGTTACCGTTGGCACCCGCACCACTGGAGAACATCAGCGGAAGCATACCGAATATCATGGTAAGCACCGTCATCAGGATAGGACGGAAACGTACCTGGGCAGCTGCATAGGCCGACTCAATAATACCCATGCCCTTGCGCCGACGCTCAATGGCAAACTCCGTAATCAGGATGGCTGTCTTGGCTAACAGACCGATCAGCATAATCATACCTGTCTGCATATAGATGTTGTTCTCCAGTCCGAAGAGCTTGGCAAACAAGAACGATCCGAACATACCGAACGGCACAGAGAGGATAACGGCAAACGGTACCAGGAAGCTCTCGTAAAGACAGGCCAGAATCAGGTAAATCAGGAAGACACAAATACTGTAGATAAACACTGTCTGGAACTGGCTGGTATTGGCCTCCTCACGCGAAATGCCACCGTACTCGTAACTGTAGCCCGAAGGCAACATCTGTTCGGCCACTTCGGCAATCGCTTTCTGTACCTCACCGGTAGAATACCCTTCGGCCACATTCACGTTGACAGAGATAGAGCTGAACAGGTTGAAACGGTTCTTGATTTCGGCACCTTCGGTCTTGCTCAACGTAACGAACTGGCTGAGAGGAGCCATCTCCGTACCGTTGCGCACAAACATATTGCTCAGATCCATCTGGTCCAAACGATATTTTGGATCGGCCTGAAGCATCACGCGGTACATCTTGCCAAACTTATTGTAGTTGGACACATACGAACCACCACAATAGCTACCCAATACGCTCAGTACTTCGTTGGGTGAAATGCCGGCACGCATACATTTGGCAGCGTCTACATCTACCGAAATCTGCGGGAAGTTCTCGGCATAGGTCGTATAAGCCATTGCCACCTCCGGACGTTGGTTCAGCGCACCGAGATATTGCAGCACAGCATGATAGAAAGTGGTCATGTCGCCACCCGTCTTGTCCTGCATGTTCAATTCTACCGAGTTACCCATACCGTAGCCCGGAATCATAGGCGTCTGGAAGCAGAATATCTGTGCATCCTTTATCTGGGCAAACTGAGCATTGAGGCGACCCATCACGGCTTCTGCCGAATGTTCACTGCCACTACGTTCGCTCCAGTCTTTCAGACGGATGATAATCATACCATACGACGTACCCTGTCCAGAAAGGAAACCGTAACCGGCTACACGCTGGAAGTGGGCTACTTCGGGAGTATTGGTCAGAATGGCATCTACTTTATCCAGCACCTGAGTGGTCTCCTTCAGTGTGCTACCCGGAGCAGTGCTGACATTGGCCATGATGGTACCCTGGTCTTCCTGCGGTACAAGTCCTGTTTTGGTGGTGTTCATAAAGAATACCAGCAGCACAACAGCAGCAACCAGAGCTGCCCAACACATCCAACGATGGTGGATGGCAAACATCACACCTTTCTTATATTTACCCAACAAAGCGGTATAAGAAGCATTGTAAGCGGCACGAACACGACCATTAATACTCTTGGCACTCTTGGTACCCGATGCCGGACGCATCAGCAAGGCGCACAATGCCGGACACAGTGTCAGGGCACATATCATGGAGAGACCTACGGAAGTAGCCATAGTAATACCGAACTGTGTGTAGAAAACACCGGACGTACCACCCATGAAAGTCACAGGGATAAACACGGCCATGAACACACAAGTACAGGAAATGATAGCCATCGTCACATCGCCCATCGCATCTTTGGTAGCAAGGTAAGGCGACTTGTAGCCAGAGTCGAACTTCTCCTGTACCGCCTCAACCACCACGATAGCATCATCCACCACCGTACCGATGGCCAACACCAACGCAAACATGGTCAGAATGTTCAGACTGAAGCCTGCGGCAATCAGGCAGGCAAACGTACCTACCAACGAAACGATGATAGATATAGAAGGAATAAGCGTACTCTTGAAATCCTGCAGAAAGAAGTATACCACCAAGATAACCAGAATAATGGCAATAACCAACGTCTCTACAATACTGTAAATCGAAGCATACAGGAAGTCATTAGAACTCATCAGATTGACAAACTCCAATCCTTCGGGCAGATCTTTCGACAACTCATCGAGCAAAGCCGAGATTTCGGCATTCACGGCAGTAGCGTTCGATCCTGCTGTCTGGAAAGCCATGAAGGCAATGGCTGTCTTACCGTCCATCTCGCCCTGGTAACTATAGCTCAATGCACCCAGCTCTACTTCGGCCACATCCTTCAAACGAAGAACAGAACCGTCTTCCTGTGCACGTACGACGATGTTCTCAAAATCAGATACTTCTTTCAGACGGCCACGATACTTCATGGTGAGCTGGTATACATTATCCGAATTCTCGCCCAATGAGCCCGTAGGTGCCTCCAGGTTCTGCATAGCCAATACTGCACTGATGTCCGAAGGTACCAGCCCATACTGCGCCATTCGGTCAGGTTTCATCCAGATACGGATACTGTAAGGGGCGTTCATCGCCATCACGTCGCCCACACCGGCAATACGCTTGATCTGGGGCACAACATTGATGTCAAGGTAGTTTCCGATAAATGCCTGGTCGTAACGCCCGTTGGTGCAGACCAGTGAATTGATTTGCAGAAAGCTGGTCTGACGTTTCTGCGTGGTCACACCGATTTGTGTTACCTCGGCAGGCAACAATCCTTGTGCCTGCGTCACACGGTTCTGCACGTTCACTGCCGCCATATCGGGGTCGGTACCTTGCTTGAAGTAGACCTGTATGGTAGCTGAACCGTTATTGGTAGCCGTCGAGGTCATGTAAATCATGTTTTCCACACCGTTGATACTCTCCTCCAACGGCATGATAACGCCGTTCATCACGGCATCTGCATCGGCACCCGTATAAGTGGCTGATACGTATACTGTAGGTGGTGCAATATCAGGATATTGTTCCACAGGCAACGTGAACAGCGAAATCAGGCCGATAGCAAAAATAAGGACGGAGATGGAGATGGCCATCACCGGCCGTTTAATGAATATGTTTCCTTTCATAATGTTCGTTGTTTATGGGAGTCAAGAAGTTCGGGAACGGTTCCCTTCAACTCCTTCAGCTCCTGCAGGTTTTGCCGAAAGCAAAACTTAGGTTATTTTATCTGCATTCCCTCTCTCAACAATCCGGCTCCTTTCGCCACGATTTCCTCGCCTGGCTTCAGGCCGTCCATTACTACAAATTCGCGACCGTTGTTTATCGGTGCTACCGAAACCAGTGTAGAAGCGGCCTTTCCGTCCACTACCTTATACACCAGATATTTGTCCTGCATCTGTACGGCTGCTCCCTGCGGGATGACAATACAATCCTTGTAGACACTGGGAATAGATACACTGCCGGAGGCTCCACTGTGCAGCAGACGTGATTCGTTTGGGAAAACGGCACGTGCAATGACCGTACCCGTCTGGCGGTCGATGACACCACTGATGGATTCGATCTTTCCCTTCTCGGCATATACGGAGTTATCGTTCAGGGTCAGCGTTACTTCGGGCATGTTCTTCAGTGCCTCGTCCATCGAACCGTACTGACGGGTGAGGGAGAGCAGCTGATTTTCGGTCATGGAGAAATAGACGTACATCGTGCTATTGTCGCTCACCGTAGTAAGAGGTTGTGCCATGGCCGAGCTGACCAATGCACCTACACGATAAGGCAAAGCACCCACAACGCCGTTGCTGGGACTCTTTACTTCGGTATATGAGAGGTTATTACGGGCATTCACTTCCTGTGCCTCGGCCTGTGCCAGTTGTGCCTTGGCAGTGAGGTAATTGTTCTGAGCCGTCTTCAGACTGAACTCTGATACGACTTTCTGCGCATACAGTTCCTTCTGGCTACCATAGTTCAGCTCGGCTGTAGCCAGCGAGGCACGGGCTGTCGCTACATTGGCCTCGGCCGTCTTCAGGGCTGCTTTATACGGAACCTGATCGATAATGAAAAGTAACTGACCTTGACGCACGGCTTCACCTTCGGTCACGCAGAGCCGTACAATCGTACCCGATACTTGCGGATAGATGTCAATGTCCTGCCGTCCGCGGATAGTGGCGGAATAGGAGGTGGAAAGTTCTTTATCGGCGGTAGCCACCGTCATAGTCTCGTAAGAAGAAGATTGCATAGCGGCATTTGGTGCCTGCTTGCACGATACCAATCCCAAAAACGTACAACCGACAATTGTCATCAGTCGTATCTGTTTACTTTGTACCTTTTTCATATTCAATTTGTTTGTTTAGAAATTGGCGCAAAGATAGACGAATAGAACAACCTACAGGTTATCCATACGCCTTAATCGATGTTCCATATTTCCTACAACCGGATTGTTTTACTTAAAAAATATTGCAAAAAGAACAATTGAACAGCTTTTATGGCAAATAGAACAGCCTGTTTTTCCTAATATTCTACACCTTTGCAGTGGAAGAGGAGAACACCCGTCCTCGAAAGACAAACTGGTGCGGAAATCTCCGGGAAACAGAAAGACTTTGCAAGTTGCCCGTAGCCTACCTCCGCAACCGGCCAAAATGATACCGGTTTATAACTTAAATAATAGATTATAATTATGTATTTGGAAAAAGAAACAATTGCCACAGTCGACATCGACTACTTCAGAAAGTATAAGGAAGAAATGGATGAAGACTACGTGGACTATGTGGACGAAAACGTCGTCGTGGCGCGAAACATAGATAACTTGCCCGAATCCAACCAAATGATCAGGCTGAACCTGTTCATCATCGTGACCTGCATCGAAGGCAAACTCCAGCTGAGCGTCAACGGAAAAGGCTATCAACTGCAGACGGGAGAGGCATTTATCTGCCTGCCCACCATGATTCTGAGCGATATGTTGGTCAGCTCCCGTCACAAAATCAGCATGATAGGCTTCTCCACCAAATTCATGCAACAGACAATGAAGCGGGGGAAGGCAGCGGAAAAAGCCTTGTATTACATCTACAAGAACCCGGTGTTTGCCCAAGTGACGGACGAAAATACAAAGGGAATCCACAACATTGGCCTGTACAACGAGCTGATTATGGACAAAATAGGCGACACCTCGCATCCCTACCGGCAGGAAATTCTGGGACACCTCTTTTCGGCTCTGCTCCACGAAATGCTGGCAGGCATCCAGAAACATTCCGACACAATCGAAGAAACGGGAATTAAAGCCGACCGCAGTAAACGGATTTTCAGGCAGTTCATGAAGGAAGTGTCGGAAGACGGCGGAATACACCGCTCCGTGAGCCACTATGCCGACCGGTTGTGCTACTCGCCCAAATACATCTCCAGCGCTATCAAAGAGGTCAGCGGACGCACACCTACGGAGTGGATCAACGAATACGCCATCGAACAGATAAAATATCAGCTGAGACAATCGGACATGTCTGTCAAGGAGATTGCCGAGATGTTCAACTTCCCCAACCAGTCATTCTTCGGCAAGTACGTGAAAGCGCATGTAGGCATGTCGCCCGCCCGCTACCGTGCTTATTCGAACGGTAAGGAACAAAGCGACTCGCAGACCGCATCCTGAAAGGCCCGTGCCTGACGTGCCGAAAGCGCGTTCTGCGTCATGATGGCGAAAGCTACCCAGTGTCCGCCTTTTGTCTTCAGATAGCCGGCCAGCGCATTGATGCCGGTATACGAGCCTGTCTTGGCATGTACCTGCCGGAAGGCCGGTGTGCCGTATCCCATGCGGTACTTCAACGTACCGTCCATGCCACTTACAGGCAGGGCCTTGTAGAGCGGAGCAAAGATGTCGGTGCGCGAATAGGCGTAGCGCAACATGGCCACCAACAGCTCGGGTGATAGATAGTCGTAGTGCGAAAGGCCGCAACCGTCGGCCAGTCTGTAATGGGAAGGATTCAGTCCGATTTTCCGAATCAGTGCCCGCATGGCATCCAAACCGTCATCGGCAGAAACGCGTTTCTTGCCCGTAGCCAGCACACCTGCGCGACACAGCATGGCTTCGGCGTTCAGGTTATCGCTCTCTTTCAGCATTACGTTGAGCACAGTCTGCATGGGTGTTTCGTGCCGTGCCAGCCTTACGGCCAGCGAATCGTGCGGCAGTTCGCCGAAACTGTAGGCCGACGCAATGGCTTCGCGGGTGCTGTCGGCAACGGACATACAGTGGATGCCCGCTTTCTGCAAGCGCTCCACAAAGACGTGCATAAACATGCGACCCGAATCGAACAGGTTGAGCGACCGGGTCACTGCCGACTGCACATTGCCGCGCAGGCTGACGCAATTGCCGTTCTCCAACCAGTTGCGGTCTACCCGCAAGGGACCTGCGGCAGACGTGCGGCTGCGTGTCCGGTTATCTATAGTATAATAGGTAGAAGCCGGACTGCATTCGGCTCGTGCCGCCAGGCCACGTTCGGCAGGACGCAGCGTGACTTGCAACACACCTTTGTTGAGCATCAGCGGCGAAAGATAGGGCTGAAAGGTGGAAGGAGTGTCGTCCCACAACCAGCCTGTCCCCCAATAGAGCGAATCTTTCATCGACACATCGCCCACAATGCGTCCGTCCAGCACACGGATGCCCCGCTTTGTCAGTCCGCTAATCAGCTCCTTCAGGTCGGCTTCGTCCAGTTCGGGGTCGAAACCGCCTACGACGTACAGGTCGCCTTTCAACGTATCGCCCACAATGCGCCCACGGGTCCACAGTTCGGTGCGGAAAGGTTCGTCGATGCCCTGCTGAGACAGGGCCGTAATGGCCGTCATCACTTTCATGGTCGAAGCCGGGCGCGACAGCTTGTCGGCCTGATATTCGTAGAGCATACGTCCGGCAGTAAGGTCGTAAATGCAAAGGCCGGCATGGGCACCGGCGGGCAACTCATACTTCAACAAAGTATCGATGCGCGAGGCAAGTGTCGCCACACTGTCGGCCTGCTGTGCAGAGGCACGGTGCGCAAACAGCCAAGAAAACAAAAGCAGGCAACACGCCTGCAGGATAATCCGCTTCATAATCATCTGTGATATTCAGTGAAGCAAATGAAGCAAAAAGCCGACGAATACGCAAGCGGAAGCAGAGCTTTTTTGCGGCACAGGCCGGAGTTTCGAGGAAAAAAGGCTGGAGTTTCGGGAGAAAACGCCCGGAGTTTCCGTAGAAAACCCGTCGGGTTTTATGGGAAAATGCCCGGGGTTTCGGGAGCAAACGGCTGGGGTTTTATATAGGGAGAAACAGGGGTTATGAGAAACACTTGCACGGCTCGTGTAGAACACAAGTACGGCTCGCGAGCCGTGCAAGTGTGGCTCACGAGCCGTACAAGTGTCTCTCAAACTCACAGTGCCTCGCGGAAAATCTCGCCTACTGTGGGATGCGGGAAAACAATCTTTTTCCACTCTGCCACAGTCAGTTTCAGTTCTATCGCCATACCTGCCAGGGTGATGATTTCGCTGGCCGGGTTGCCCAGCACGTGTGCGCCCAGAATGGTGTCATCGTCGGCAATCAACAGCTTGCATACTCCGTTGACACCTTCGTTTTCGGCCACAAAACGACCACTGTAAGCCATCGGCAACTTGACCACACGGCACGCGATGCCTTTCCGTTGCAGCGACTCTTCGGTCTCGCCCACGCCGGCTATCTCGGGATTCGTATATACCACACCGGGGATGGCACGGTAGCTCATCGCGTCTTCCTTGCCGGCAATGTGGTTGACTGCTACCTCGGCTTCGCGCACGGCAGTATGTGCCAGCAGCGAGAAACCTGTCAGGTCGCCACAGACGTATACGCCCGCCAGGGATGTCTGCATGTGTTCGTCCACCACGATGCTGCCCCGTTCGGTCTTCTGCAGTTCCAGATTTTCCAGTCCGAAACCTTTCGTCACCGGACGACGGCCCACACTCATCAGCAACCGCTCAGCCACAACCGAACCCGCGCCCTCAGCGTTCTCGTAATTCACCTGTACCTGTCCGCTGCCGTCTTCGGCCATTGCCAGCGAAACGACCTTCGTACTGAGCATGAACTTCACGCCACGCTTGGCGTACTCGGCACGCAGGAGGGCCGAAAGTTCCTTATCCATGCCTCCCAGAATCTCGTCCATCATTTCGACAACCGTCACCTGCACGCCCAGACTGTTGAAGAACGAAGCGAACTCCATGCCGATAACTCCACCGCCGATAATGGTCAGCGACTGGGGCAACTCCTTGTTGTCGAGCGCATCGCGATGCGTCCAGTAGGGCACGGTGTCGACTCCCGCAATGGGCGGAATGAAGGTCTCCGAACCGGTGCAGAGCAGCAGGTTGTCGCATTCGTACACCTCTTCGCCACAACGCACGTGGTTCTTGTCCACCACTTCGGCCGCGCCGGTCACTATCTTCACACCGTGGGCGGTCAGTTTTCCCTTCACACCCAACACCAGCTTACGCACCACTTTCTGCTTGCGGGCAATGATTTTGGGCAAGTCGAACCCAACGTTCTCTGCCGAAACGGCATACTTCGACGCATGGCGTGCGCCGTCGTACGTCTTGGCCGAATACAGCAATGTCTTGGTAGGGATGCAGCCTTCGTTCAGACAGACGCCTCCAAGGCTGTTTTTCTCGAAAAGTACCACACTCATTCCTGCCTTTCCGGCAGCTTCGGCAGCCGTATATCCCGCAGGACCTCCGCCGATAATGGCAATTTGATATTTATCCATGGCATTTTAACGTTTTAAGATATTTGCTCGCAAGATACAACAAGTATTTCAAATACGGGCAGCATAGCCATAGATTTATTTGTTGCGCGCCTGTTTCAGGGCCTCTTTCACCTCGTCGGGAGTGACCGAAGGCGATTCTCCATCAAACAGTTTCCGGCAAACCAGCTTCCCTACCTGCATGGCATCGCGGCGGGTGTCAAACGCCTTTCCTCCGCCAATGGCCGGTATGCGGGTCTGGCGAATCAGCGTATCTTCGCCACACAGAATCGCATAACCATACCCTCCATTTACTTCCAACGTCAGGCAACGCAACTCGTTCTCCCCGGCTGGGCGCGAACCACCCATACAGCAAGAAAGGTATGCTGCCATTACAGACAACATACCCGTCTTCACAATAAACGTCAGCTTCACACGATACATTTCTTTTTCCTTCTTTGCATTATACATCTTCCTGCTCGTCGGGCAACAGTTCGTACACGTCGTCAAAGTAGCTGCCTCCCGACTGTCCGGTCAGCACAAAGCCCCGTTTTCCGTTCGAGAACGATACCGCTCCGTCGCGTGAAGAGGCTCCCGAATAGTTATTGTGCACGTCGGTCAGCGGCGTAAAGTCGTCATCCGAGTCGCCGTACCACAAATCCTGATCGGGATCGTACTTCCAATAGTCGGCTGTCACACCGCTCCGGTAGCCGGTCGCAATGTAAGCATAACCGTTGATGACGAAAGACACTGTGCTATAACGGGCAATGGCGTAATCGTCGTCATAGTCTTCGTCGCTGTTTGTATTGGCAATGTCGCGCAATTGCGTCCAGGTAGTTCCGTCAAACTTCCAGAAGTCGCTCAGATTGGTACTGTTGTCCGTGCCGCAGCACACGTAAGCCACATCGTCGATGACGAAAGCCGTACCATAGGCACGCTTTTCGGGTCCTCCGCCGTTACCGGCATCTTTCGTCCACTGCGAGCCGGCTGCCGCATTGGGATCGAAACGGTAGAAGTCCTTGTAACTGCCCTGTGTGTCTTCGTTGTAGCCCGTACCTACATAAGCATATCCACCTATCACAAATGCCAAGGCACCGTCGCGCGGACCTCCTTTATAATCGTCTTTCTGCGTCCACGAGTCCGAAACCGGATCATATTCCCACGTATCGGCCACATAGTTCGAGTAACTTCCGTCTTTCACCGAGCCTGTAGTCACATATCCCTTCCCGTTCAGTGCAAAACCCGTAGCATACTTGCGGCCTACGGTCGGCATGTTGGCCAGCTGTTCCCAGTTGTTGTTCATGTCGTACACCCAGAGGTCATTCATATATTCTTTATTTGCTCCACGAAAACCTCCACACAAGTATCCCTTCTCGTCGATGGTGAAGCTGCAGGCATAGGCACGCGGTTCGGCCTCGAAGCCTGATCGCTTCATCCATTGTCCCTGCGTGTACTCGTCATCGTCCGTACAGCTGCTTCCGGCCAGCAGGACCAGCGGCAGCATCATTCCCAATAATAATCGATTCATATACATATAAAACTGTTTGTTTAATGATTTAATTCATGTTCCGTAAGCTGTTTGCCCAGCAATCGAGGGAAAGGAACTCGCGAATTATCCTTTTTTCCCCGGATGTATTGCGTGGCGAAAATAGACCATGCTCCGGATGTATGCAAAAAGAACCGACCAACAGGGGTCAATATCCGATAAACGCCCTTCAGGCAGCTGTCCGAAGCGTTTAACGGTAAAAATGGCCCAACCGCCGATTTTGATAGGAGCATGCCCTACTTTTCCTTTTCCTTTGCAGAAAAAAATGAAAACGGAACACTATGAGAAAACTATTGTATAGCCTGCTTGCGGCCATCATCGTCTGCTACGCCTGCCAAGACAATAACTCCAGTTTAGGGAGCAGTCTGGTAGAAAGCTCATTCTACAACATATTCACCAACAGTTGCACGGTAGACCTGAGCACCATTCTGCTGGACTCCATCGAAACGCGCGAAGACACCATCTGCCAATTCGGCCACTATCAGGACACCCTGTGGGGCGAAGTGTCAGCCACTTACTGTGCCGAATACTCGAAAAACTCCTTCAGCACCTCCAGCGGGCACGATTACCAGTTCGACTCACTGGTGTTGCGCATGATTCCCAGCGGACACTATTGGGGCGATACGCTGACGCCCCAGTACATATCAGTCTACCGGCTGAAATCACCCATCGTGCTCGACAATGACGAAGACTTGTACAATACCACCATCATGGCTACGGAAGATGCCCCACTGACTCGCTTCAGCTATCTGCCGCAACCCGGCCGTCAACGCGAAGTAACGGTACGCCTGCCCGACGCAATGGGCCAACAACTGTTCAACGACATCCTCACCGAGAACGATTATCTCAACTCACAGGAAAACTTTAAGAAGACGTTTCCCGGTCTTGCTCTTGTAGCCGATCTTGACGGTAGCTGCATCACCGGCTTTCTGGTGAACGACTCTTCGATGAGCATCAACTTGCACTACCGCGATATCTCCAACCAAACTACCGAAAGCAAACTGACCTTCAGCGTCAATAGCGAATATGCATATACCGGCGTTCGACACAACACCGCAAGCACTTCACTCGACAGCATCAGTGGAGGTATCGGAAATCTGGTTCATGCCAGCAGTATGGGCTACCGTGCCTATCTGCAAGGACTGACAGGTTACTACAATCAAATCGAGTTTCCCGACCTGAACGAACTACAAAGCGCAGGAGAAATAGTTTCGATAGAAAGTGCTACCCTCTACCTGTATCCTTTGGCACACTCGTACAACGAAGTCAGTCAGCTCCCCGAAGAACTGCGACTTTACATCACCGACGAAAACAATGTTCTGGAAGATTATGTCTATGGCAGCGACGGCGTAACGGTACAGACTGGTAACCTGACCATAGACGAAATGTACGGCCGCGAAACCTATTACTCTTTTGACATAACCCAGTTCATCCGAAACAATTTCGGAACATGGGGCAACAAACGGCAAAAGTTGCTGATGAGCCTGGAAGAAGGAGAAATGGCCACTACTTTCAATCAGGTGGTATTCACCAATGCTCCCGATAAAGACAGGCAATGCAGACTTGATATCAGAATAAAAATCTACAACGAGCAATGAAACTTATGAAACACAATCATAAAAAAATCATCATACTGTCAGGCATATGCCTGTTCTTCTGCCTGTTCTGTCCGGCACAGAACACCACCAACCTGCCTACATCCATGTACGGCATCGGCGAACTGAACAACGGTGAAGGCGGACGTTATGCCGGTATGGGAAATATTGGTATCGCATTGAACCGCAACGGATTCCAGAACACCCTGAATCCCGCCGCCATCACCCACATGGACACCCTTTGCTTCACTTTTGATCTGGGCGCATCGGCTGCCTATGCACGCTATTCTTTCCTTAGCGACAACAGCTCAAGTCTGACCGGCAATCCTAACCGTTTCAGTCTGGGATTCCACGTCCTGCCCCGATGGTATGCCATGATCGGAGCATCGCCTTATAGCAGCATAGGTTATCTGATACAGACAGAAGAAGAAATAGAAGGTGATCCGGGTGCTTATACCTACTCATCATTCGAAGGTACCGGAGGATTGTACCGCTGTTACATCACCAACGCCTTTGCTCTGACACCCCAGCTGTCTGTAGGTATCAACTTGGGTATGGTACTGGGCACAGCCACACAAAGCGAAACCCAGGAAAGTGCCGTTGTACAATACGAATCCACCAAGAAAGCTTTCTACACAGACTTGGGAATCTATTACGAACTGGCCGACCATCAACAACGTACATGGTCGTTCGGACTGGTATTCGCCCCTTCCATGAAAATAAGTCACGACAACACACTGACTTACTCCAACTCGTCTACCAGCGAAAGCCTTGATAAAAGTTACCATAGTCCTACGCAATACTTGCCCATGCACATCGGCACAGGTATCTCGCTCCACAATGGACACTGGACAACTGCCATCGACTATAATTATGTAGACTGGAGCCGAAACGTATCGTCGTACACTTCGATGAAATACGAAAACCAGCACAAAGTCAACATTGGCGGCATCTACGCTACCAATCCACGCCTGCCGCGATGCACCGAAATTATGGGTGGTCTGGGGTTCAGCAACTCATATATCAACCTGAAAAACGGTAAGATGTACTATCTCGAAACCAACATAGGCGTAAGTTTTCCGATACGTTATTCCTACCTGTCGTTGGGTGCCACCTGGCGTAAACAAATCAATTCGCGCAGCAACTTGATGCAAGAAAACCGCTTCAGCCTGAACCTGAATCTGACCTTCGGCGAAAAGATATCGAAATTCAAACTGAAATAAACAGATAAAAAGGAACAAATCTGCTTTATTGGAAAGAGAATAGGAAAAGAATATATATAATGACAAAACATATTCACATCCGATAACGAATACTTCCTGCCTTCCTGTCGAAGGTTGCCTACTATCAACCCGAAGGTCGCCTACCTTCGGGAGGAATGTCGCCTACTATCCGGACAAATATTGAAAGCCTATAAGGAGTAACTCCTAATCTACTGAATCGGTCACAGTACAGCCAATCGCGAAATGAAATGCTTCAACCGTTCACGATAAGCATCGCCAATCGGAACGTCTTTCTCTTCGACTATGACCGAACTTCGCCCGATAGCATCAATGCAGCCCTTACGGACAATGAACGAGCGGTGTATGCGTATAAACTCATCCGCAGGCAGTTTTTCCTCCAGATACTTCATACTGCACAGACTGATTACCGGCTTCGAACTTCTCCGGCAGAAGATTTTGACATAATCGCCCAAACCCTCGATATAGTTAATCTCACTCAGTTCCAACCTGATAATCCGGTTATCCGACCTGACATAAATCATACGGGGCGCATCTTCGACTGCCATTTTCTGAACCACTCTCCTTCGGCCACTGGACTGTTCTGCAAAGCAAACCAGCGTACAGCCTTATTGACTGCCTGAAAGAAAATGGAAAATTCTACCTCGCCTTCCAGATAGTCCAAAGCATCCAACCGAAAACATTCGGCTGCATACCGGCTGCTTTCTGCCACAAAAATCACACGGGTAGGCAAAGAAAGCATTCTGCAAAAATCCATACCGCCAATTCCACCTTCATATTCCTGGCAGATACCGACAAAATAGACTTCTACTTTCGTTTCATAATACTCTTTCAATGCTTCCAGCGGATTAGTGTATTTACCGCGTAACGACAAAAAGGGTACTTTACCGATGTATTCCTCCAGTCTGTTAATCGTTTCTTGGTCGGCATGCAAAATCGCACAATTCAATTCCATATTCTTCAGTTTTTTTATTCTGCATGATATGGACGCAGTGATCTCTAAAAGACTGCAAACTAAGAAATATATTTAAGCTTTATTCAGAAAAATAAAACAATTTGCTTCCGTTAAGAACATCTCTTCTATCTATTTTCTAATCTATCGGCATCGGTCTTATGGCAGAATATGTTAAACAGAAAGAAAAAGATTGGATTATCCGATAAGAAAAGCTATTTTTACGCCAGTAAACATGTTTAAATTCAATTTTATGAAAACACCGAGATTCTTTCCATTAATTGCAGGTATGCTTTGCATCCTTCTTGCAAGTTGTTCGGATGACGACGCAAGACCCGAAAACTACGTGTTCTCCCACATCGAGTTCTTCGAGGAAGAAGGAGACGGCACCAGACAATTCGAAGAAAAATTAGCTCCTACAGTCTTTGAAAACCCAACAGAAGCTACAATCAACTTCTCTACAACAACCGATCCCAAAACAAAAGTCGTTTGGGAAAGCAACGATCCACAGGCTTTCAATATCGAAAGTTGCGACAGTCTTCCTATTTATTATTTGGGAGATACCATTTATTACAGCGAAGGTTACAGCGAATATCCCGGCTTTTTCCGCATCAAAGAAAGCACAAATGTCCTCCCTAATAATCAAGTGACCTACGAGATAACCGTATATTACGAAGAAACACGCAACACCTATCTGCTGACATTGAAAGATGAATTCAGTGAAAAAACAAAACAGTTTAAAGGCAAATTCACCTATACGAAAGCTTTATACGCAAAATCAAATACCGTTGTAGAGCCTTTTCTTCCCTCATCGGCTTCCGAGTAACTACAAGCCGCATTCCCGCTGCCGCTTCTCCAGCACCCGTATGAACTCTTCCTCATCCGTCGGCTGGAGGGCGTCGTGCTTGCCATCCTGATAAGTGATCAGCACGTAACGCACCAGTGCACAGCCCGCTACCTGCATGGATGAACGGCGTTCTACTGATACCACCTCGGACAACGGGCGCTCGCGAAGACGCGAAAAACGCCCTTCATAAATCAGCAGACGGCCGTCGGTGGTCAGCGTATACGTAGTGTGAATAATCTTTTCGATGAAATGAAGCAACAGAATGCCCCACAGAACAGCTATCAAAATGTACTTCACCCACAGGCAATAGACCAGCATGAAGGTAAACAAAAGTAACGCCAAGTAACGGCCCGTAGCAATGCGGGCATGGAACACTCTATCCATAGTTTCTTTGTTTTTTGCGGTAAAGGTATGTATTTTCAGCAGGAAAGCGCACAAGCAATGCACTTATTTTGTAGTTTTGCGACAAACTAATACTGTATTTAAGCGAATTGCACATTTACCATGAAAAAAACTTATAAGAAAATAGCTCGCAGAACCTGCTTTTACCTGTTATTTGCGACAACTTGCTGGTTCGTTGCCTGCCTGCATGAAGACGGACGCCATATAGATTTCGAAAAACACTATGAGCTGATGTCCACACGTAGTTTGAGAGAAACTGGAATACCTGACTGTTTTTTTGCTTATTCGGATACGGCTCGTTTCGGCCACCTTATTCCCATCCTACAACAAGTTGATTCCTGTCATCCGTTTGTTGACACTTTCCGCCAAACCTATGGTTTACCTCTTTGGAACTGTTCATGGTTAGAGAAAGGCGAGTTGGGCAATATTTGTTTCGTACCTATACTCCCTAACGATGGTAGACGACAAATTACTACCGTATGGGTGTTCACCGAAACCGAGAAGAAAATATTGTACACCGTAGTGCAACCAGCTGATAACCCTAATAATAGTGATTGGAGGTTCCTGTCTGACTTCATGACTTACCGTGTGTTTGGAACAGACAATGAAACAAACATTGTACTGAAAATCGCGCAAAGTCCGCAAACACGTATAGCCCAGCCTATCGTCATCACAACCTGCAACGATATATACACCGGTACTGCCGGCCACCTGGAATACCGGTATACCGATTGTTTTGACCACATATTTTGGATAGAGGAGCCTGAAAAATGGAATCAGCACCCCGATCCTGGCGAAGGCTCACTATCTGGCAGCAAGATAAATGGAGGCAGTGGAGGAGGAAGTAGCTCCGTCATTGGCGGCCAAGGCGACAATGAGCAGCCCCAAAACGACGGAACCACGTAATCCTGCCAATGAGCCTTGTGGAAGGGCAGAAAGGATGTCACTTGACAATGAATTAATCCACCATGTTGAAACCCTTTTCGAAGAAGTCAACAATTACCATAACGGTGACCTAGAGAATGGATGGATTAAGACTAGTACTGGAGAGTATATCTCTCCGGCAATAAGGGAAACAAACAAAGTGAAGTACAATGAATCTCTACTGAAAGGAATGAAAATCACCGAACAATACCACAGTCATCCTGCTGGCAGTTGTATTCCTTCTTGGGCCGACTTGAAAAATTTAGCATACAGGTACAGCCACAGTCAGATAGACGTAGAGCATTTCTCATACGGGATAGTAACAACCATGGGATGTCTGTCGTTAGTAATAATGGACGAAAAGAAATTTGCAGAGTTTGTAAAAGGAATTTTAGACAATTCATCCCAATCAATATACAATAGTAAAATCATACCGAACCAACCCAAGAGTGTTGATACCGCCATCGCCCGATTTATAGACTTCCTAAATGATTCTAAATCTGGCATAAGTGTCCTTTTTAACTACTCAACATATAATCCAGACTCTGATAATATGGAATTAAAAGATTGGTATCCAATGGATAGTGATGGTCATGAAAAACTAAAAGACGTCTTTTGCTTAGCTTACTAAAAATACTTATTAAAATGAAACGCATTATTCTATTTACAGCCTTGACAGTTATTTTTCTTAGTGCTTTTTCTCAATCTTATAATGATGATTTCGTAGGAACCTGGGTGTACGAAAAAAATGACACAGTGTTTAAAATTAAACTGCAAAAAGGACATACTACCTACCCAGGCACAGGAAAATCCAGAGAAACCCTTGTCGGCGGGTATTCCCTATCTATTAAAGGAATAATACAGGATGATTATATCAGACCTATTTTGGATTTGCCTACCATACAATACTCCAAACTACCAGATTATAATATCTTTATTTGGGGTGAATATAGTAATCCCAAAGAGCCCAATTACACTGCATTTAGATTTTACGACATGAAGAAGAAACACATTTTTGGGACTGGAATCAGCGCCAATAGCATGACATTGTTATCTCCCACCAAACTACATTGGAAACTGGACGAAAAACAAGGACTTTGGTGGGAATTTGAAGGCGAAATAATAGGAGATGAAGAAGAGATAAAACGAATTGAAGAAGAAAGTAAGCCACGCGGATTCTCGGTGCCCGAAGATGTGATTATGACAAAAGAAAGATAGCTGAAACAAAATTGTTTAAACGATTTTCAGCAGGAAAGCGCACAAGCAATGCACTTATTTTGTAGTTTTGCAATTGCTAATAATATACATTATGGTAAGAAAGTTCGATTTCCTCGTCATCGGCTCAGGTATAGCCGGTATGAGTTTTGCCCTGAAAGTGGCGGAAAAGGGGACGGTAGCCCTCATCTGTAAGGCCGGAATGGAAGAGGCCAACACCTATTTTGCACAAGGAGGCATCGCCTCGGTAACCAACCTGGCCGTGGATAACTTCGAAAAGCACATCGAAGACACCATGATTGCCGGCGACTGGATCAGCGACCGCGCGGCGGTAGAAAAAGTAGTACGTAATGCACCCGCCCAAATCAAGGAACTCATCAACTGGGGCGTCAACTTCGACAAGAAAGAAGACGGAAACTTCGACCTGCACAAAGAGGGCGGACACTCGGAGTTCCGCATTCTGCACCACAAGGACAATACGGGAGCCGAAATACAGACTTCACTCATCGAAGCCGTGAAGCAGCATCCCAACATCACCATATTCACCAACTTCTATGCAGTAGAAATCATCACGCAACATCACTTGGGCATCATCGTGACACGCTACACACCGGGCATCAAGTGCTACGGTGCCTACGTACTGAACGAAGCTACGGGCGAAGTAGATACCTTCCTCTCTAAAGTGACTGTGATGGCTACAGGAGGTTGCGAAGCCGTCTATCGTCATACCACCAATCCGCTGGTTGCCACGGGCGACGGCATTGCCATGGTCTATCGTGCCAAGGGAGCGGTGAAGGACATGGAATTCATCCAGTTCCACCCCACGGCACTCTATCATCCGGGCGACCGTCCTTCTTTCCTCATCACCGAAGCCATGCGCGGTTACGGCGGCGTACTCCGCACCATGGACGGCAAGGAGTTCATGCAGAAGTACGACCCGCGCCTCTCACTGGCTCCGCGCGACATCGTGGCACGCGCCATCGACAACGAGATGAAACAACGCGGTGAGGACCACGTCTATTTGGACGTTACGCACAAAGATCCCGAAGAGACCAAACGCCACTTCCCCAACATCTATAAGAAGTGCCTCAGCATTGGCATCGACATAACCAAGGACTACATCCCCGTAGCACCTGCCGCCCACTACCTTTGCGGCGGTATCAAAGTCGACCTGGACGGACAGAGCAGCATCCGCCGTCTGTACGCCATCGGCGAATGTTCGTGTACAGGCCTGCACGGCGGTAACCGTCTGGCATCGAACTCGCTCATCGAAGCCGTGGTCTATGCCGACGCTGCTGCCAAACATGCGTTGAGTGTGCTCGAACGTTACGACTTCAACGACGACATCCCCGAATGGAACGACGAAGGTACCATCAGTAACGAAGAACGCGTACTCATCACACAGAGCATGAAAGAAGTAAATCAGATCATGGAGTCGTACGTGGGTATCGTACGCAGCAACGTCCGTCTGACCCGTGCCTGGAATCGTCTGGACATCCTCTACGAGGAGACCGAACGCCTCTTCAAGAGCTGCAAGGCCACTCGCGAGCTGTGCGAACTGCGCAACATGATTAATGTAGGTTACCTCATCACCAAGCAAGCCATGGAGCGCAAGGAAAGCCGCGGATTGCACTACACCATCGACTATCCGCACCATGCCGACGAGGCTGAAGGAAAGAAATAATATCCCTCTCCTCCCCCTAAAAACAGCAACCCCATTGGCTGCGGCCGTTCGGCTCCGCCAATGGGGTTGATTGTTTATGGTAATCCGTATCTTACCAGTTTTCTTTCTTCACTTCGAAGTAAGCCTGCGGATGGAGGCAAGCAGGGCACAGCTCGGGAGCTTCCTTACCTGTATAGATGAATCCGCAGTTGCGGCACTGCCATACCACTTCACCTTCCTTGGCAAATACGGTAGCATTCTCGATGTTCTTCACGAAAGCCAGATAACGCTCTTCGTGTCCCTTCTCGGCTACAGCGATGTTGCGGTACATCAGGGCGATTTCGGGGAAACCTTCTTCATCGGCGATGTCGGCAAACTTGGGATAGTCGAGCGACCACTCTTCGTTCTCGCCGGCAGCGGCAGCCTGCAAGTTCTGGAGGGTTGTACCGATCACGCCTGCGGGATAGCTGGCTGTAATCTCTACCATGCCGCCTTCGAGCCACTTGAACATACGCTTAGCGTGTTCTTTCTCCTGCTCGGCTGTCTCCAGGAAGATGGCAGCAATCTGCTCGTAACCTTCCTTCTTGGCCACGCTGGCAAAGTAAGTGTAACGCATACGTGCCTGCGATTCGCCGGCGAATGAAGTCATCAGATTCTTCTCTGTGCGGGTTCCTTTGATACTCTTAGTCATAATCGTTTCTTTTTAATAGGTTAATATTCTGTATTGATTGTTTCTTGTGCTGCAAATGTATGAAAACATATTGTGATATCCGGCACTAAATTCCACCGGATTTTTCTATCGACCGATAAAGAAAATCTATCGGCTTCGTGCTGCAATAAAAAAAGCGACAGGCACAGACGTCAATCTGCATGTTAACAATAATTGTCCGGCAAGATACCTGAAATAGAAACAAATCTGTGTATCTTTGGGTTCAAACAATAACCATAAAAATGAAAAAAATTCTCCGAACCTCTGCTTTCCTGCTGCTGGCAGGCATGGCCGTCACCTCTTGCGTCATGCAACGTTCCGTTTCAGAATCCCAATCGGCCAACAATCCCGACTACCGTGTCAGCTACCTTTTCGAGCACGACGGATGCCGGGTATACCGCTTCTACGACTCGTGGTCGGGCAGTTACGTCTACTTCACCACTCAGGGCGACGTGACCGCCATCCCCAACGATTCCACCCGCCGGCAAACCGTAACCTACCGCCAACGGAACGACAGCACGTTCGTGAAAAAGGCTTTCCCGCAAAAGGCGCTTGAATAAAGTCACAAATAACCATTAAAAAGAAACCACAAATGTTCACTATCAGAAAAGCAACCGTCGCCGACTGCGAACTCATTCAGAAACTGGCGCAGCAGGTATTCCCTGCTACATATCGCAGCATCCTTACACCCGAACAGATAGATTACATGATGGACTGGATGTATTCGCCCGAAAACATCCGCAAGCAGATGGAAGAAGAAGGCCACGTCTACCTCATCGCCTACGAAGAGTGCGAAGCGGCAGGCTACGTTTCCGTACAGCCCGAAGGCGAAGACCTGTTTCACCTGCAAAAGATATACGTACTACCCTACTTTCAGAAGGCACATTGCGGCAAGTTCCTCTTCCGCGAAGCCATCCGATACATCAAGGAAGTGCATCCCGCTCCCTGCCGCATGGAACTGAACGTAAACCGCCACAACCCCGCCTTAGGATTCTACCAGCACATGGGCATGACAAAAGTGCGCGAAGGCGACTTCCCCATCGGAAACGGATATTATATGAACGATTACATCATGGGCATCGACATTTGAGCCGAAACGTCCCCAATGCGTGACCTTTCACAGCAACGTGCTTATTATGAGCTGTTTTGCAGTGAAACGTGAACCATAAAAATTCCTCGCCTGCATCCTTCGTGAACGACACTTGCAATTCATTTGTGGGACACTTGTACGGCTCGCGAGCCGTGCAAGTGTTGCTCGCGAGCCGTACAAGTGTCCCACAACCGCATCACAAACAGCCCTCACGACACTGTACCAGCATGGTCATCCGTCAGCCGTTGTCCTGACGCGAATACTCCGAGAACTCGCAGCCGAAGCGGTCCACCATCAGGTTGTCCATCTCGTCGGCGCGCAGGGCCAGGTTCACCAAGTTGCGGCGGATTTCGTCTTCCGAGCTGTCGGTCAAGTCGGACAGATGGAGGCGGTAGGCCAGGTATATCTGCCGGCCTTCGATGCCCATCTTGTAGGGCGAGAAGTCTTCGGACAGCATGTAGTCGAGCACCGGCTCCACCTCCTTTTTGGGCAGCAGGTTGATGGGCGAGACGGCAAACAGGTAGGTGTTGTCGTAGACGAAGATACGTATCTCCGAACTGCCCTTGTGGAAGGTCCACGAGTCGTAGCCGTCGCGTGCCAGCACGGGGTTGACGCCCATCTCGCCGATGGCCTGCTCGCAGAAGATGGCCAAGGGCGAGGGTTCGCGCTCGGCAAAGATGCCTTCGGGCAGTTTCTCACCGCACGAGGGACAATAGTCCTCTTCGCCGGCTATCAGCTCGTCGCAACTGTCACACTGCACCTGGAAGCAGGAACGGTCTATGCCGCCTGCCGAATCGAGCAGCTTGCGGAGTGCTTCCACCCGGATGCCGAAGCCCATGTTGTCGGCGTTGCTGAGCTTGCTCACCGTGACGCCCACCACCTCGTTGCGTTCGTTGAAGATGGGGCCGCCCGAGTTGCCGGGATTCACGGCCGCATCGGTCTGTATGTAGTACTTACCGTCCACCAGCTGCCTGGGCGACGAGACCGATCCTTCCGTCACCGTGAAAGGCATGCCGTAGGGATAGCCCGCCACGCTCACCTTGCCGCCTATCTCCAGCGAGTCGTCGGAAGCGAGGCTCAAGTCGGGCAGGTGCGAGAAGTCGCCTTCGGCAGCCAGCAGGGCAATGTCCAGCGAAGGGTTCACCAGCACCACCCGGGCCAGGTAGGGACGGCGGTCGTTGTCGTGCAGGGCTACGGAGTGGAAGCCACTGACCACATGATAGTTCGTCACAAACAGGTCGTACGCCTTCAGGTAGAAGCAACTTCCCGACCCGCCTGCGTGCGTCACCTTGTACACTAGTTTATAGATATTCTGATCCATCGTTTCTATGTCTTTTCGTTTTAAGTTCCGTTTTTGATATTTCTTTATGAGTTAAGAAGTTATAGTGGCTAAAGCCTTCTTTACCATTCTACAGTCCCATCGCCTTCTTCTGTATCTCGGCCACGAGCCGGGCATACTCGGCCATGTCGCCGCGCATCATGGCTGCGGCCATCTGCTGCTGCAACTGCTGCATGTCGTCGCCTGCCATGGCCTGATACACCTGTTGCTGCATCTGCATGGCCATTGCCATCTGCTGCTGCATGGCTTCGGCAGCGTCTTCGCCGCCCGCCGGCATTTCCAGGCCGGAGAGGTCGGGCAGGAAGTCATCGTCCAGGTCGCCGTCCATGATGCGGTCCATCGCCTCATAGAGGATTTCCGACGCCTTCTCCACCGTCTGTTCGCCCGCCGCCTTGAGGGCCTTGGACAGGATGCGGTTGATGTCGTCCTGCATGTCGTTGTAAAAGTAAGCCTCGTAGAAGGCGTAGAGCAGGCGCACAGCACTGCGCTCGTAGTTGTCGCTCTGCATGGCCTCGGCTGCTTCCTGATAGACACTCCGGAAGTGCTCCTGCACGCTCTTCAGCGAGGAGCGCCGCTTGGTGGAGACCAGCGTATCAGTGTAGTAAAGGTCTTCGGCCAGCTTCTCGCGGGGAGTGGCAAGCAGCTTCTCCAGGAAGGCTTTCCCTTTGGCCAGCACCTCCACAATGGGCCGCTCGGCATCCAGGTCGTCCACGGCCTTCTCCAGTTCGTTGAGCAACTGCCCCTGCGGACGGGCAAAGTAGGAAATCTGGTAGAAAGCCGTGTCGAGTACATTCCACGAATAGCCGTAGCGCCGGTCGCCGTCGTACTCCTTCAGGGCTTCGAGCGTGGCTTTTCCCACCGTCTGGATGGCTTCATGGATGCGTTCCACCTCCTCGGGCGGATAGGGCGTGACCCGCGGCTCGTAGCAACGGGTGGCGCCGAACCTGGTACAGAACTCGTCGTCGTACTTGTCGCCGATGTGGCAGATGTTCTGCAACACGTAGAACATCTTGTGCGGATGGCTTTGCGACAAGGGGCACAAGTACTCCATCTTCAACTGTTCGCCCTCCTTTACGAAACGGGGCAGGAGCAGCTTGTTCAGGTTGAGGTCGGCCACCTGGCGCAGCATGGCCACGCGCCCCTTCTCGGGCAGGCGCAGGAAGTCGGCCACCACGCTGACCATATTGTCCGCTATGCGGATATGCACCAGGATGGAACCGTGGGGAATGTGAAACTCGGTGCCTTCCGCATTACCGTACTTGGAGCGGAAACCGGCATTCAGATAATCGAGCAGGCTGTGGAAGGCCTCCAAATAGGCTCCCCGACCATAAAGGTCAACGCTCTTCTCGTAAGCCTCCATGCAGACGGAACTCTGTGTGGAGTCCGTCAGAGGCGGAATAAAGACAGGTGTCTGTTTCATACAATAATAGATTTACAGAATGGAGAAAGGCCGGAACAAGACCCTCCTTCCTACTCCATTCATGATAGAATGATTAATAGGTTATTTAAGTTTCGTTTTCAATATAGGTTTGCAGCGTCAACAAGTTCCATACAAGCTTCCCTTTTTTCGGCCTCTTCCCGTCACTGCTTCTGATTCTCCACGGGTTTTCCTCCAATTCTCCACGGCTTTTTACTGCAAACCCCACGAGTTTTTACTGAAAACTCCCCGGGTCTTTATTGAAAACTCCCCGGGTTTTTACTGAGAACCTGCCAGGTTTTTACTAACTCAGGTTTCAAAAGCAAGATTTTACCCGGCAAACAGTTAACTGACTCCCAATTCGTCCGCCACCCTCCCCGACAGGGTGATGTCGTTGTAGACCGTCTCCAGCATCCGCCCTCCGCCCAGCAAAGCGGGACGCAAACGCAGGAAACCTTGGGGCATGGAGGCGGCGTAGTAGAGGCAGCCGCGGCTGAAGGAGAACATCAGGTCGCGTCCGAAGGCGTCGCGCAGGGCAGTCATCCGCCGCATCATGGCAGGCGTCAGCAACATGCGGGAAGACACTTCGTTATCGGCATACACCACGAAGCGGCGCTCAAACTCAGGGTCTTCCAGACGGACAAGGCGGGCATGGAAGCGCTTTTGCAGGGCTTGCACGTGATGAGCCAGATAGCCCGCCTTGTCCTCCAAGTGGTCAGGCAGCACCAGGATATCGCCCTCGTAGCGGCGCGATGTCCGGCACCAGCCGAACATGCCGCGGAAGTTGTGCGCGCTGCTCTCCATGCGCGAGGCAAAAAGCGGACGCAGCACATGGCGGTAGACCATGACAACGTACCCCATTACGGGATGATACTGCCAGCGGTTCATCCATCCGTAGGAGACGCCCACGTCGGCCATGCGCAGCATGCTTCCGCTGCCTGTCTCCACCTCGCCGTAACAGTCCATCGCCAGCCTCGGATCGCCGTAGGAAACTGTGAACAAACGGCTGCCTGTCAGCAGACTGTTGTCCACCTCGCATTCGGAAAGGGGCAGGAAGCGCACACCAGGCAACATAGCCTGCATCGCCCTGCGCATGGCGGCCTCCTCGCGCTCATGGAAGGCGGACAGACTGCGTGTCAGCGCAAAACTGAGAACTACCAGTCCAATAAAGATAGGTACCACCGTCCGTGTCAGCACGCCATAGTCCTGCCAACCCATCCGAGCCAGCAACGTGCCGCCGAACAGCACAAACATAAACCAGGCGAACACCAGCGAATAGACCACCACACTCAGCACCCTCACCACGCGGCGCCACCTCTCCACACGGACAAGCTCGCCGTGCAGCTCCGTTTCCAATGCCTTAAAATCAATCGTTTCCATCGTTATTTCTTGAATAAGTCTGCCACATTCACATTGCGCTGTTCCTGATCGGGTATCTCTATCAGTTTCTCTGCACAATGGTGCCGACTGCGCGCCACGATGCACGAGGGGAACATCTCGATGGTGTTGTTATAGTCCGTCACCGCCGCGTTGAAGGTACGGCGGATGGCCTGCAACTGCAACTCCATCTCTTCCAGATTGGCCTGCAGGCGATGAAACTGTGCGTCGGCTTTCAGTCCGGGATAGTCCTCCACCGACACGTTCAGCCTGGACAGCAGGGAAGACAGTTCGCTACCCGCCCTGATCTGTTCGCCCTCCGAGGCCGAAGGCGACAGGCGCGAACGCAGCTCGGCGATGCGCACCAACACCTCGCTCTCGTGCCCCATATACGTCTTTACAGCTGCCACCAGATTGGGAATCAGGTCGTTCCGCTGCTTCAATACTACGCAGATGCTGCTGCGGCACTGCTTCACCCTGTTCCGTTTGGCTATCAGGTTGTTGGCCGTCCAGATATACCAAAGAACCAGCAACACCGCCACACCTGCCATTGCATAAACTATCACCATAGGCTTTCCTTTCTAAAAAACATTAGCAATCACATTCACTTTTCACATAAGCAAAAGTAACGGCTAATCTGAAAATACGGAAACGAAAGAGGGGGACAAATGAACTCCCTTAAAACAAAGGATAAGCAACTGACAGAAAGACTATTAAAGTTAAAAAAGGAAAGGGTAAGGAGGGGGACATTTGACTTGAGAGTGTGTCAAATCAGGGAACTTTCCGCTTCAGGCACGGAGTAAGCGGAAGTTCGCAGACCATTCTTCCCCCACATATTTCCACCTCATCCCGTGCCTAAAAACAACCGGATGCCGTCAGAACTCCCTCAGCAGTTCTTCCAGCGTCACGCCGCCGTCGGCACCCATCTTCTCCATGCGGATGCGCTTGAGGCGTTTCTTCACGGAGTCCTTCTCCAGGTGCATGACCTGCGACATCTCCAACTGGGAGAGCTGCATCTTCACCATGCAGCAATAGCGCAGATCGTCCTGGTTCAGGGCGGGATAGCGTTGACGGAGGCGACGGGTGAAACCGTCGAAAATGGTGTCAGCATTCTGCACAATATCTTCCCAATCCTCGTCGGAGAGGATGACATTGTCTCCATTGGCAATGCCCTGAAGTACCCGCTGGCTGAGGCGACGGAAGAAAGTGGCCTTGAGGCGCGCCTCCTTCTGCTCCATCTCGGCCACACGCTGCCGGTGCAGCGAAGAGGTTTCACGCTCCTGCTCCAGTTCCTCGGCCTGTGTGTGCAGGTAGCGCTGCTGGATTTTCACCCTACGCCGGCTGCGGCGGTAGAGCAGGCAGACAATGGTGACGAACCAGGCAAGCAGCAGGAAAGCGACGGTCATCAGCAGCAGGTCGGTCTTGCGGCTGGCGGCCTGGGCGCGCCAGTAGAGGTTCTCCATCGAGAGCTGCTCGTGGCGGTAGCTCTCCTGTAGGGCAATGGTCTCTTCCGTGTAGCGGGCGTCGCGCAGGCTGTCGGCCAGGGTGATGAAGTCCGAAAGCAGTGCATAGGCCTCGCGGTCATTGCCCGTACGGTGCTTGATCTCGGCCATGTAGCGGAAAGCATCGGCACGGACGCTGGGCGAGGAGCTTACGGCCGAGAGGCGGTAGTAATGAGCCGCGGAGTCGTAGCGCGCCATCTGCCCGAACAGGTAGCTCTTGGTCGTGTAGAGGCTTTGCAGGGCAATGGTGTCGGTGGCGGGACGGAGAGCCATGGAGCGGTCAATATACTCCAGCGCCAAGGCGGGCTGTCCGAGCTCGGCGTAGATGGTGCCCAGGTTGTTGTAGACGTGCAGCAGCTGGCGGGGCACCGAGTCGGCCAGAGCGGCATCGTAGGCGGCCTGCGCATAGTGGAGGGCGCTGTCCTGCCGGTTCAGGAAGTAGTAGCCCGTGGAGATGTCGCATAGGGCCATGTTCTTGTAAAACATGTTTCCCAGGCCGATAGCTGCCTTCAGCGCCTCCTTGGAGTACTTCACCTTGGCGGCATAATCGCCCTGCCCCATGCACACCACGCCCAGCCAAGTATTCACCCGATAGAGCTGCTCGTAGTCACCGCTGCCCTGCAGGAAAGACAAGGCCTGCATGAACGCCTGTATGGAAGCCTCGGAATGGTAGAGCCTGCGTTCCAGATGGCCCTTACAGTAGAGCGCCCATTCGGCATAGGACGAGTCGCCCGAACGAGTGAAATACTCGATGGCAGGTATCAGCAAGGTGTCGGTCGAGGCAGTCAACTGACCATTACGATGGGCAGCCTCAGCCAAGAGGAGGGCACGGAGGGCATAATCGCGGCCCGAGAGGCGCGAAGGGTAATCAATATCGTACATCACGGCCACGGCACTGTCCGTCTGCCGCTCAGCCATCAGCCGTTCGGCCAGGGCTACCCGACGGTCAGGGCCGCAGGCAGCCAGCAGGAGACAGGCTCCCAACAACAGGGACAGACAGAGATGGTTATTTTTTCCAAACATAGTTTAATCAATTATTACAAACAAAATCTACAGAGAGACCAAAGATAGCAATATCCTGCCACGTATAAGCAAAGGACTTCCTCTTTTTTTGCCTCCAAATTGCCAGCAGGCCATCCGTCTCGCCGGCAGAGGTTTCCGTTCACGCCCAGAATCCATATAGAACCGGAAGTGCTCATCGTTCCGGCTTTCACCTGTTTTTGCTTTCAATCTCTTTCTGCTCATAAAAGTAAAACGCATTCAAATAGCCCGTCAGGGCAAACAGTTGGCACAAAACGGCCTCGACATACTGCCCCGAACAGGCAGCCATCGGAGAACCATCATCAGCAGGCCGCTGGTTTCCAGCAGAGTCATCGGGTAGGAACGAAAACCGAACCTGTCGGAAACATACCCCATGCGCATCAGTCGCCACGACACCCACGTATAAACTCCGGCGAAAATCAGCAGAACGGTCCCTTCAGCCTTTTCGGACACCCATCCGTTCTCCAAGCATAGCACATAGAGCAGTGAAAAAATCTGCCTGAGCGATGAAGGCAGTGGGGCGCAACAACCGACCCTCATGGCCGTCGTACACGCGTTCGTACAAATCTTGTATATCCATATCTGTCCGTCTTTTATTGTCTTCCTTCAAATTCCATATTTCATTATCACCGTCCACGCATAGACCAGCCAGCAAAGATTGCCGGCTACCAGCAGGAAGAGTCGTTGCCTGAACTTGTGGTCATACTTTTCCTCCCTGAGCCGCCTCAACTCGACAAACAGGCCTTCGCCCAGGTTGACAGGCGTCCGACTGAGCAGGCAGACCGGCAGCAGGATGAGTGTGTCCACCAGATGCCGCATGGGGGTCAGCAGGTAAAAGGGGGCGAAAAGAAACAGCGGCAACATCTCCCACCAACGATAGCCTACACGGCGGTTCCGCTCGTTCTGCCTGTCCCTGCGCGCCTGTCCGGCACGGGCGGCATCATCCAGCCTCCGCATGAAGGCCTCTTCCTTCTCATCCATAATGCCGGCTATCGCTTCATCGTCCACACCCCGGCGGTACAGTTCCAGCTTGACCTGCCGCACCTGCCCGTCCGACAGCTCACCCGTAAGGTCGTGTGCCATCAGCAGCAGTTCGTCGGTCGAATAGTCCTTCAAGTTCATCATTATCTTCTTTTAATCATTACAGTTCATAAAAAAAGGAATATCCGTTGCCTCCGGCCACCACTCACCTTCTTCCGCCAACCGTGCTTTCCGCACCTCGTCGTCAGTCAGGCTGTCGTTAAAATAGGCATCATACAGATTGTCCCAACCCTCTTTCCGGTATTTCGGTGTTATCACCCATTCGCCCGCGTCATTAATTACGCAGAAATCCTTCGGCGCACCGGGAATGAAAGCATCTGCCCACGAACACACTTCCTTTCTGCCGTCCGCTGCCTGCCGATGACCCGTATATTCGGACAAGTTCATGCGAAGCTCCGTAATGTCGTTCCTTCCCTTCTCCACCCGTTGTTCATTGTTCCGGTAAGCCTGCCTGAAATGACCGCAATAATAAGTTTTCAAACTATCTGCTCCGTACTCTCTGAACACATAACACCCATAGACAAAACCGTCCATATTGATGCACTCGTCTTTCAACCCCAACCCGCCGAGAATGCTGTCTATCCGTATCGTCCCCCTGAAGAGACGGATTACCGACAGGCGGATGCGGCTTGCACCTTTCACTGTATACGTTCCCCTACCCGTCTTGTGGGCTTCCTCAAGACGGATATCAATTCTTCCGCATCCCTCACCCCAAATTCCTGTCAGAGTCAAGCCAGCAAAGAGTCCCGACAAGTCCTCCTGTCCGATCTCCGCTCCCCACCCCTTTATCCAACTATTCGTCGATGGGGTACAAGTGTGTTGTTCCATTTCCTTTTCAATATGCAAGTATGGAACAAACTTTGCCTTTATCATCCGATAAGTACGACTAAAAGGCAAATAAGAGACCTCGCTGGCAACACACAATGTATCATCCGACAGTTTCAGTTTGGAGCCCTCATTTTCCAACAGAACTTCCATGTTTGAAAAATTCACAGAACTGCATATCGGATAGAAACCGGAAAAGCAGGTAGGCGTTATATAAGTAATCCAGCTTTCATAGTCAAAGAATAAGAAACGATTTCCGTCTGCCACATTATCATACACAGCAAAGCAATCAAACCTTCTTACTCCATTCCTCTTATAACTCTGAACGAAGTCAATGCTACTGCAATCTGTCGTCTTTAACTCAAAAACAACATATCTTTTATCATGCTTGTAGAAGCATAGCCGATATATGATTTCAAAATCAGTCTCTTCCTTTTCTATATAAAGAGTATCCGGTTCTACCAGAGCATAATCTTCTGCAGAATTCTGTTCCATATAGCTGTTCATTGCTGAAACATGGCAAAGCGGTAAAAGGAACAAACTATATAATAAAAACACTTTCATACTCGTTATATCTGATAGTGAACAGTGAAACGGCTTGTCATTATCCGCGTTGTTAGTGATATTTTCACCATAATGCTTCTGCGGAGAAATCACCTAAGAAGAAATATAACAACATCATTAATTGTAAAAAAATATATAGACCTATCGAAAAACAGACTATCAGTATTATTATTTTCTTTCCGGCTTTGTACTTTTTCTTTCTTAATAAAAAGAGTAGCGATAGTGAAATCGTTATAAGTATAATATTTATCGCGTATGTAATCATATCTATTTTTTATTTTGAATGTTGTCATCACTAATAGTCCAGCAGGAAACGGCTTGCCATTATCTTGCATTATTAGCATTATTCTATTGGTTGTTTCATCCATTGCAAAAGCAAATCTTTAATTTCTTTTGCATCCATTTCCTTTGCCAAAGCAAGAGGGGTGTTTCCGTTACTGTCCTTTATATCAAGGTCTGCATGATATTCTAAAAGTAACTTTACCAATTCTATGTTATTATTGGCAATGGCTTCCATAATCGGATATACTTTATAGGTATCGTATGGACTTTGGTAACCATTTACGTTAATGCCATGCTCCAGCAAGATACGGGCTAACTTTATGTTAGACAATTTACAGGCGTATGTCAAGAGCGTTAGCCCATATTCGTCACTATAAACTCTATTATTAATGTCCTCATATCGAGTAAGGGCATATTCCAATACATCTTCTTTGTCAAAGTAAATTGCCGTATAGAATATATCAAACTCATAAAAATCGTTACCCATTGCCATAGGTTCATCTTTTCCTGCGAGCAACCGTTTTATGGTTGCCATATCATTATTACAGCAAGCAACTCCCAACGGATAAAGTTGATAGGTTACATCTCTTATAGTATCTTGCTGCAATGGATTTGCTTTCACGCTATCTAAAACAATAAAAAACGTTACAAGAAAAAGTAATATCCAATCTATTATCTTCATATTTACTATTTTAAGTCGAATATTAATACTACTTCGTTTATAACAAGTATCGGATATTTTGATAACCTATACCTTACTTATATGTTTCCCAATCACTTACATCCATGTAACGATTAATCCGGATTATCGAGTTGTCATAAAGATAATACCTGTCGCAATCGGTACTACACACCGGTGCGTCCTGCAGCCACGCAACACCAGGCAAGCTACGATGATGCAACACCCAATCGTCCAATAGCACCAAATACGCTTTGCTACACCTGCTTTGCCTGAGCCAATACCTGCTTCATCTCCTCCAGACTGAGGCCGCGGAGCAACACATGGTCGTCGGCCTCATCTACCACATAAGGACGGAGGGCCTGAAGAGCGATATGGTATTCCAGCATCCCGATGTTCTGCTTGTCATCGTAGCTGAAGAAAGTCAGCAGCCAGAGGTCGATTTTGTTACCTTCGACGGCATAGAGCTTTTCGGGCACTTCGGGCAAGACGGTGTCTACGGTATCGGTCAGGGTGAAGTTCACCATCAACGAACCATCCTCGCGCTCAAAGACATGCGGCTGGGCCACGTAGGCGTCAGACCACGGATTATTTTCGTCCGCCTCCTCATCGTCTTCGTCATCCTGCGGGTTCAACAGGTCGAAAAGCAGGCACTGATGCACCACTGCATCGCCCTTGTCGACCGAAGCGATTGACTCGCTTCCCCCCAATGCCAGTGCCGGCACAAAGAAGAAGACTTCGTTGCCGGCAAGTGAACCGCATTTCTCAAGAGCCTGGCCGAAAAGCGTTTTATCCAGCAACGGTCCCGCGGCTTCATCATCAGTCAGAAGTTGTATGAATTCCCCAAAACTGTATGCACACACATCAGTACAGCGATGGTGAATGTCGAGCAGAGCAATGTCGCTTACGCTATCAGTCAGCTTACGGTAGTAAAGGATGTTACCAAAACCGGTCAGCATGATGGGAATGCGTGTGGGATTCTCCCCGCCCAACCAGACATAAAAGTAGTCGGCATAGTCGTTGGGATCAATTACCTTGAGCAGGCCGTTGCCGTAGTTACCAAATCCGTATGCCTGCCAGAATTCCAACAACTCAGCAGGGAGCCGATTCCTAAATTGGTTCAAAACCTCTTCCGAAGGTTTCTGCAATTGGCCCATAGGAGGATATTTTTGCAAAAAGTCATCAAATAAATTCATATTCCATTTTTAAAGGTGTGTATTCCAAGTATTTCTTATCACCACGAATTACACGGATTCACACAGATTGTTTATTATGATTAAGCAAATAGAAATCTGTGACAATCCGTGTAATCTGTGGTGAATATCCCATGCTTACATCGTCTCCTCCCATTCCTTCTCCAGCTTGCCGTCGATGTCATAGAGTTTCCAGCGGCCGATGCGGTGCCCATTGCGGTACTCGCCTGCCTCGCGCACACGGTCGTTCTTGATGTAGCGCGACTCGAAAGGTCCCGTCTTGCGGCCGTTGACGAAGGTGGAGGTCTCCCAATAGTCGTAACGGTTGTCGCGCACCAACCGGCGTTCCTTGTCGTGCAGGCGGCCGTACTGGTAGGTGGCCTCGTAGATGAGTTCGCCGTTATGGGGATTGTATTCACGATACAGCCCGTCGGGGCGGTCGCCTTTCATGTAATACTCCTTGGTGCGGGCACCGGTCTCGCGGCTGAAGCGCACTTGCAGGCCTTCCTCGCGGCCGGCCCGGTAGGTAGCGATGTAGAGCGTATCGCCGCTTTCGGCAATCTCCGTCCACACGCCGTCCTTCTGTCCGTTTTTATAGTAACCCGTCACACGGGGTTGGCCGAAGGTGTACACCTCGGTATATTCACCGTCTTGCAGACCCTGTTCGTTATAATAGGAAGTCTCGTAATACTCGTGCGTACCCTGTATGAACGAATACTGCTTGCCCACCTGACGCCCGTCGCGGTAGTTGTGTTCGCGACGCAGGGTACCGTCATAATCATAATACAGTTCCTTGCCGTCCTGGCGGCCGTTCTTGTAATTCACTTCGCGTTCCTGCTGACCCGAAGTGTAGAAGGTGCGGTGCGTGCCGTGCAGTTTGCCGTCCTTGTAAGGCTTCTCCTCCTTCACCCTCCCCTCGCTATCGTAAAACTTGAAGGTACCCTCCTTGCGTCCCTCGTGGTAGGCGCCCTCACACTTCAGCTTGTTGTATTCGTACTCGGCATACTTACCGTTATAGAAACCGTCCTTGAACTCCGCCTGGATGTAGGCTGAATGATAACCGTCGATAATGCGGCGGTCGCCGTCGAGCGGCTTGTCGGTCTTCAGGTCGCGGTAGAGGAAGCGACCGTCGCCCACGTTGATGACCGATACTTGCTCAATGGGATATTCTTTCTGCGCATATGCCTGCCCCACAAAGACAAAGGCAAGCAACCAAACGAACATTTGTATTCTCATAAGTCATTCGTAAGTTTTCCAGATTATACTAATCCTCATCGTCGCACATGTGATAAATCAACTCGGCATTATCCTCGTATTCATGTCCTTTCAGAATGACGGGGGCGGCCAACCCCACAATGTTCGAACTGGAATCGTAGGCCGTCAGGATGCAGTACATCTCTTTTCCCACCTCGTCCTCGTAGACATGAAGCTGCACAGGCTGGTTGTTGCCGCTTGGTAGGGCGGTCAGGTACCTGAAATCGTGATGCACGAAGGCCTCCACAATCTTGTCCGCATCGGTTTCGTTGCGGATGAATTTTTTAATGTTTACCTGTTTCACCTTGCCGTCACTCTCTACATTATAAGTATCGGACGAAGCCATCCAAGCACCGATTCCGAAAAAGAGGATGCCTATCACAGCAACTACCCTGATGAACCACAAAGGCAGCACGGGAATCACCTGCGGAAAAATAACAATGAACAGACAAACCACAGCCAACAGACCGTAGATTGCCGGCTTGACGAGGTTCTTCCGTTCTTCGAACTTTTCGGGATAAGCCTGAAAAAACTCGCTGATGTAACTAGGAAATTCTTTGTCTTTTTTTACTCCATAATACTTTTTTGTTTCCATAAGATTAAATTATTTAAGTGAATAATAAATATCCCGTATACATGAGTCCAAAAATAGAAAAGAACAGATAGATAGAAAAGCAAAGCAGGGGGACAAATAAGGGGGACACAGATAATATATAAAAAGTTAATAATTAATAGTTTAATAAAGAATTGAAACCATAATGAAGGGGGACATTTGCAAAAAGAAAAACAAGATAGAGCAGGACAGGCAATCTTTCACGTCCTGCCTTCGGATGTGTTTTCCTGAAAATAGATTGACCCCTATAGTCTCAATTCATGTAATGAAAATGGAAAAATAGAATCACTGAAAAAGAAAGTAACTACACACAGAACTATGAATTCTGCTCATTCACGGTTTATCCAAATAACGTTTCACAGTAACCTGCTTATTATGAGCGTTTTGCTGTGAAACGTGAACCATAAAAATTCCTCGCTTGCATCCTTCGTGAGCAACACTTGCATTCCATTTGTGGGACACTTGTACGGCTCACGAGCAACACTTGCACGGCTCGCGAGCCGTACAAGTGTTCTACAACCGCATCACAAGCGGCCTTCACGGCACCTACTTCTGCCATCGTCAACGTTAACCTGACATTAACGCAACGTTAACCTAAATCCTCTCGACTTCATCCTAACTTTGCATCAGCAAAAGAAAGAAAAGACAGTCTAGCCCATTAACAGATATGCGATGAAAAATCAATGTCCTTATTGCTCCGAACCAATAGGTATCGCCTCGCGACTGAAGTACTGTTTCATCAGTACCCACTTCAGCATCCGATGCCCGCACTGTGGAAAGACGATACGCCCACTGAAGAATCCCTTATCTTTTCAACGCTGTTTCTACGCAGGCGCATTCACCGCTTTCGCCTCTTTTTGGGCATTCATCTATCTGATAAAAGACCACTTCTGGCAAGCTGTCCTGTTTGCTGCCTGCATGTCCCTACTACTGACCATTGCAATAGCAATCATCACAATAAGGAATATAGAATTCACAAAAGACAAATAACCTGCAATAAAAACAACTCTGCAACGACTAATGAAACAAAACCATAAAAAAATGACCGCAATGAAAAAGACACTCGCACTTGTGATGCTTCTCTGCATCGCCCTCGGCGCTCAGGCGCAACTGTTATGGAAAGTATCGGACAACGGACTCGACCGTCCCTCGTACGTCATGGGCACACACCACTTGGCTCCGCTCAGCATCAAGGACAGCATCTCTGCCCTGCAACAGGCCATCGACCAGACTGAGCAGGTGTATGGCGAACTCGTAATGGACGAAGCCATGAAGCCCGAAAACATGATGAAGATGCAGCAAGCCATGATGCTGCCGGCCGACACCACACTGAAAAGCCTGTTCACACAGGCACAATACGACACCATTGCTGCTGTAGTAAAGAACTACATGGGCGTAGACCTTGCCCTGTTCAATAAGCTGAAACCTGCTGCCATCACTACCCAGCTGGCCGTGGCACTGGCCATGAAATCGCTGAAAGGATTCAACCCGCAGGAACAGCTCGACACCTGGTTTCAGACACAGGCACGGCAGGCCGGAAAGAAAGTAGGCGGACTGGAAAGCATTGCCCTGCAAGTAGACGTCCTCTACAACTCGCAAGCCCTGACACGACAGGCACTCCTGCTGCACTGCACCGCCACGCACATCGATCAGAGCATTGACCAAAGCCTGCGCATGACTCAGGCCTACATGAAGCAAGACCTGGACGAACTGCTCGCCATCACCGAAGAAAAGGTGAACAATGCCTGCGACAGTACCCCCGAAGAAATGGACGCACTGATATATCGCCGCAACGCCGACTGGGCCCGCCAACTGCCCGCCATCATGAAGCAGTCCCCCACCCTGGTTGTTGTAGGTGCCGGACACCTGCCCGGTCAGCGTGGCTTGCTGAAGCTGCTTCAGGAACAGGGTTATACGGTAGAGCCGATGAATTAAGTATAGGTGAGTTCTATAATTCAATTTATCCTCTTGTATCAGACAGCAGAACTCTTTAA
>ENA-ORSI01000133-ORSI01000133.1-human-gut-metagenome-genome-assembly--contig:-NODE-133-length-73483-cov-17.279594_pt1 | contig 73483 bp, 86 predicted proteins | sample MGYA00242187_ERZ509154 | MGnify/ENA primary metagenome ERZ509154 (study PRJEB26280, sample SAMEA2338627) | human gut metagenome | biome: human gut; feature: human-associated habitat; material: faeces...
ATAGGAACAACATTCAAAAATGTTTCTAACATATAATTGTTACCACCTTTCGAAACACAAATTACTATTTCTCTAATAAATATAATAACATACAAGCAAGCAATTTTCAAATAATTACTCATCCACATAACTTTTGTTTATTTTTTTCTATGAATGAAAAAATACCATTTGTTCACAAAAAATTCATCTTTATGTGTATAATATATATTTATATAATAAATAAAAGGAGGAAAAACTATATGGAGTATATTGAAAAACTTTTTAAAAAAAGTAGATGGGTTTCAATAATTGAATCATTAATTTTTGCATTGTTGGGAATAATATTAATTTGTAAACCTGAAGGTACACTAAAATTTATTACCTTCATATTAGGAACCATATTTATATTAACTGGAATTTACAAAATAATTAATTATTTTGTATCTAAAGGTAGATATAATTTTTATGATTATGACTTGGCTTATGGTTTAGTCGCTTGCATTATAGGAATTATTACCATATTTTTCAGTTCAACAATTGGTTCTATTTTTAGAATAATAATTGGATTATGGATTATATATAGTTCTTTTATTAGAATGAATTTATCTACTAAATTAAAAGCTTTAAACACAACTATCTGGATTTGTAGTTTACTATTATCAATTATAATGTTCTTATGTGGTTTATATATTACTGTAAACTCTGGGGCAATCATCGTTACAATCGGAATAATGATGATAATATATTCAGTTATAGATATAATAGAAGATATTATATTTATGAAAAATATTAAAGAGATATTTTAAAGTAATCTATTTTATACATATAAAAGACTGTCGAGAAAATGTCGACAGTCTAAAATTTATACTTAATTTGTCCAAAACGCTTTATATGCTCTATATGCTTCATATATATCTATTTTGCTTGTTACCTCGTAAGGTGAATGCATTGATAATACTGGCACACCGCAATCTATTACATCTATTCCTTTATTGGCTAGTATATATGCTATTGTTCCACCTCCGCCTGTATCTACCTTTCCCAATTCTGATATTTGATATTTTATATTTTCTTTTTCAAATATATTTCTTACTTCTGCCACAAATTCTGCATTTGCGTCTGACGCTCCAGCTTTTCCTCTGCTTCCTGTATATTTGTTAATTCCAATTCCTCTTCCTAAATATGACGCATTATTTCTCTCTGAAACATTTGCATATATAGGGTCTAACCCAGCATCCACATCTGCTGATAACATTTTTGAATTACAAAATATCTTTTCTAATAAATTAGGTCTATTTACTCCCAATTTATTTAATATTTCGGCAATAAAATTATCAAATGCATGTGATTCCATTCCTGTATTACCCATGCTTCCTATTTCTTCTTTGTCAGCAATAATACATACTGAGGTTTTTTCTGGTATTTCTTTCATATCAACTAGAGCAGTTAATGATGTATATACACAAACTTTATCATCTTGGCCATAACCAGCAACCATGCTTTCGTCAAATCCCATTGTTCTGCATCTCATTGCTGGTACTATTTCTAGTTCTGAACTTAAGAAATCTATTTCCGTAATTCCATATTTTTTGTTTAAAATATTTAAAATATTTAATTTAACTTTTTCCGTAGTATCTGCTTTATATGGTATACTTCCAATTAATACATTTAAGTCTTCTCCTGAAATTCCCTCTTTCATTTTCTTTTCCATTTGTTCTTGTGCCAAATGTGGCAATAAATCTGTTATTGTAAATACAGGATCTTTTTCATCTTCACCTATATTAACACGAATTTTTTCTCCATTTGTTTTAACTATAACTCCATGTATGCTAAGTGGAATTGCAGTCCATTGATATTTCTTTATTCCACCATAATAATGTGTTTTAAAATATGCAAATTCTCCGTCTTCATATAGCGGGTTTGGTTTTAAATCTAATCTTGGTGAATCCGCATGAGCTCCTACTATATTTATTCCTTTTTCTATATTTTCTTTTCCTATTATCGCTAAGTACATGCTTTTTTCTCTGTTAATATAATATACTTTGTCTCCTGGATTTAAAGTTTCATATTCACATATACTTTTAAATCCATTTGCTTTTGCTATTTCTTCAGAACTTTCTATGATTTCTCTTTCTGTTTTTGATTTATTTAAAAAGCGTATATACCCGTCTGCATAAGCAAAAACATCTTGCAATTGTTCATCTTCTTTACTTTCCCAAGCATTTTCTCTATTATAAAACAATTTATCTTTTAATTCTTTTATATCTGTCATATTCTGCTCCCTTCTTTTTTTCAAATTATATCATTATTATAATTTTGTTTTCAAGTTTTTTTATATATTATATACAAATATATTTTTTTAATTCTAAAACCACTATGCAATCATATTAAAAAGTGATATAATTCCTTAGAGGAGGAAAATTTTATGAAAAATAATCTTATTATAAAAAAATGTATGTCTTGTGGTGCAATAGTTAAAGTTTTAAAAGATTGTACTTGTAATAATTGTGGAATAAAATGTTGTGGAGAAGAAATGCAAATTCTACTTCCTAATTCAGTAGATGCTGCTATAGAAAAACATGTTCCTACTTATGAGAAGGTAGAAGATGAAATTTTAGTAAAAGTCAACCATGTTATGGAAAAAGAGCATTTTATTGAATGGATTAGCTTGGTAAAAGAAAATAAAGAAATTATGATACAATTATTTCCAGAACAAAGTCCAGAAGTTAGATTTCCATACATTCCTGGCTCTACAATTTATGCATATTGTAATAAACACGGCTTATGGAAAAGTGACGTTGATTAATAAAAGGAGATAAATAATGAACAATAGAATTTTAATTACTGCATTACTTATTATTTTTATGGTAGTTATATTTTTAGGTATTGTTTTTTTACCTAAATTGTTTAACAAACCTGTTGTTGAAAACATTTATGTGAATGCAACTGAAAACAATGTTGTAAATGAGAATATAAAATAATTATATAGGCGGGTGTCCTTGATAACCCGCCACATCATTTCTTTAATATTTTATTTTCTTAATAATATAAGTCTATCTACCAAAATACAATCAGCAAAAGCTGCAACTATTGCTTTTAGTGTCGCATATTCTCTAGTATCGCTCTCTGTGAACATAGGAGGCGTTTCTATCTCTGGGTTAAATGCATTTTTTAATGCCTTCTCTAATTCTTCACAAAATACATTATATCCATCTTCAACAGAATATGTTTTTTGCATTGATCTTATAGATTCGTTTATTTCAGATATGCTCATTAATCTTTTCAAAATACATATGACAAATAAGTATGCAAGATGTGTTTTGTTATATTTCTTTTTTACAGGTGGTTTTAAAACTTCTTGTTTTACATAGTTATTTATCATATTAGGTGTTATTACTGGTGAATTTTCTTCTTTTGAGAAAATAGATAAATTACTTTGCAATACACAAATTACTTGATCTATATATAACTCTATTTCTGGTAATTCATTCCATCGTGGGCAATGATAATTTATTAGTTCTTCTGCTTCTACCTTCATCTTGTTTTTCTCCTTTCGAAAATTTACAAGATAATGATATCACAATATTTAACTTTGGTCAATCCAACAATTTTTTTAAATAGATGTTGACACCTTTTACCTCATAATATATAATGGTTTTAAAAACCAGATTATGTGGTTTACTTTAAATTATAGGAGGCTATAGTGAAAAATTATAAGAAAAATTATGAATATTATAAAGTAAAAAAAGTTGATAGTATAAAGCAATTATTAGAATTTGCCGTTTCTGATGCTGGCAATAAAATTGCTTTTAAGTATAAGGAAGATAAGCAAGTTAAGGAAGTTACTTATAACGAATTTAAGGATGATGTTTACAGCTTAGGGACAGCGCTTTCTTCTATTAATATGACTTCTGCGCATATAGCTGTTATAGGGGAAAATAGTTACAATTGGCTTACTGTTTATTTATCTGTCTTAAAGAGTAATGGAGTTATTGTTCCAATAGACAAAGAACTTCCATTAAAAGATATTATAAATGTCTTAGAAAATAGTGATAGTGAAGTTTTGTTTTATTCTGAAAAGTTCAGTAACTGTATAAATGAAATACACGAAAAACTACCTAAAATAAAATATTTTATAGGCTTTTCAAACACAAAATCTTCTAATAATATTCTTTCATATAAAGATTTTGTTGAAAGTGGAAGAAAGCTTTATAAAAATGGTGATACTTCTTATAGTTCAATAGAAGGTGACCCTAATGAACTAAGACTTCTTGTCTATACTTCTGGTACTACTGGAATGGCTAAAGGTGTTATGCTTAGTGAACACAATTTAGTAAGTCTTGTTTATTATGGCTTGCAAGTATCAACAGTATATGATTCTTGTTTATCTGTTTTACCTTATCATCATACTTATGAGGCTGTTGCTGGGATTTTAGTTGCACTTCATCATCATTCTTGTATTTGTATAAATGATAGCCTAAAAGCTGTTCTTAAAAATTTGCAATTGTATAAACCTGATTATATATATTTAGTACCTGCTTTTGTAGAATTATTTTACAAGAAAATATGGGCTAATGCCGAGGAAGGTAAAAAAACTTTTGCTCTAAAACTTATGATTAAATTAAGTAATTTTCTTAGAATTTTCGGCATAGATTTAAGGAAAAAATTATTTAAGTCTATTCATGAGGCTTTTGGCGGAAATCTTGTTAAAATAGTAACTGGTGGTGCTCCTATTAGACCAGAATTGGGAAAATTTTTTGATAGCATTGGAATAAATTTAATCAATGGGTATGGTATTACAGAGTGTTCACCTCTTGTTTCTGCAAACAGAGATTACTTCAATGATTGCGCAACTGTTGGTATCCCTCTTCCTTGTGTAGAACTTAAGTTTGAGAATGTTACTCCTGAAGGAGATGGAGAAATCTGTGTAAAAGGCGATACTGTAATGCTTGGTTATTACAAAAATGAGAAACTTACTAAAGAAGTTTTACAAAATGGTTGGTTTAAAACTGGGGATTATGGCAGAATGAATGAAAAAGGTCAATTATTAATTACTGGAAGAAAGAAAAATCTTATTGTTTTAGAAAATGGTAAAAATGTATTTCCAGAAGAAATTGAAAATTATATTATGAGAATTCCATATGTCTTAGAGGTAGTAGTTAGAGGTATAAAGAATGAGAAAGGTGCTGAAACAGGTTTATTAGCAGAAGTATTTTTAAGTGAAGATAAAATTAAAGAATTACAAATTGAAAACGTAGAAGCTACTTTGAAGAAAGATATTTCAGCTGTTTGCTCTCCTCTTCCTATTTACAAAAAAATTTCACAAACGATTATAAGAGATAAAGAATTTGACAAAACAACTACAAATAAAATTAAAAGATAAAATTATATAATTTATATTGGGGAAATATTGTAATGAAAAAACGATTTGCTAATGCTGTAAAAGAGGGAATAAATGAGTATTACATAAAAAGAGTTGAGGAAAAATATTTTAATGGATATATTTGCTTAGTAAAGATGAAAAATGTCAAGAAGCCATGGATTGTAAAAGATGATGAATTAGAAGATTGCATTTTAGATGAAAATTATGAATGGTTAGAAATATATCCTGACAATGAAAAGTATGCTATTACAGCAATGTTTGATGATAATAATAATTTAATCGAATGGTACTTTGATATGATAAAAACAAACGGAGTAGAAAATGGAGTTCCATATATTTATGATTTATATTTGGATTTAGTCATAAAATCAAATGGAAAAGAAGTTGTTCTTGATGAAGATGAATTGAAAGAAGCACTTAATAATAGAGATATATCTAAAGATGATTTTAATATGGCATACAAAACAATGAAAAAAATTCAGGATAAATATAGGAATAATTTAGGAGAATTAATTGAATTGACTAATAAATTGTATAAAGAATTATAATAATATTAGGAGCAGTTATAAAACTGCTCCTAATATTATTATACCGAGATTATCATTATAAATTTGATTAAATTGAGAAAGTGGTAACGGACTTTCTCCAATTCCAGCTTCAATAGTATAACCAGGCCTTCTATACTGTTGTAAAAACCAATCTTTGTAACCAGCAAAACTTGATTCATAGGGAACATTAGCTAAAGTATAACCACTAACTTTAGCAAATTCTTGACCAATATAATAAGCTGCTTGTGGTGCATAATCTTGAAATTGCCAATAAATTTCTTTGCCTTGTGTATGGTATGCAAGTATCAAATTAAAATTGTGTTCCAAAGTAAAATTATATAAAGCTAAACTTTCAGGTTCAGTAAGTGGACCATAACCGACGAAATCTCTAGGAGCAGGCGAAGTAAAGCCTTGTGCGAATTTAATTCTACGAGCTTCTTCCCAACCGGCAGGAAACTGTAAATTCAAATCTACCCCATTTGCATTTGCTTTCCATCCATCTGGAAATGAAATTTCAGGAAAATTATTAGATATCTTTTTAAAATTCCTATATTCTTGAGAATTTTTGTTTATTGCTCCAGTTACTAAATCCACTCCATCTGGATTTACCATTGCTACTATATATATTGAAACCTGACTAAATACATCTCTTGCATTATGTTCATATATATTAGAATTTTGTACAAAAGCTCTACAAAAGTTTTCTATGAATTTCATCAATAAAACTGCTGTAATCCATTCATTAGCATGAATTGAAGCCGAATACATTACCTCTTTATATCCATTTCCTATCTTTAGATATGGAATACTTTTTCCAAGTACACTCTTCCCTATATTTCCAACAACTAAAAATGGATATACTTTTTTTAATGTCGTAATATTCATTTGCATCAACTCATATGTATAAGCCATATTTGTAGGTACAACATCCCCAAAAGGCACTATTATATTTGAACCAATTTGTAAATTATTTGAATTTATATTTGGATTTGCAAATAATATATGACTAATATCTATTCCAAACATTTTGGCTATTGAATATAATGTATCTCCTTTTTTTATTACATAATTTAAATAACCCTTTTCCATACAAAATCACCTAATGAAATATATTAAAAAAAACAAGTTTTATTACTAAAACTTGCTAAAGGGTGTCCCAAAATGTGCAAATGGGACAATTAGGGACTGTCCCTAATTGGTGTGCTTGAAGGGAATCGAACCCCCGACCTCTCCCTTAGGAGGGTAAAGACTTTCTCCTCTTCGGACACCTTAATTAATTTGTATTATATCTTATTTTTCCTTTTATTTAAAGGGTTTCACGAAATAATTTTAATTTTTTTCGCTTAGTTAAACTTGTGATATTTTTTACGAGTGCCGAAAAATGGTGCCGAAACTAATTTTTTTAGGCTCTTTTTATTATCTCATCAAATATAATTGCACTTTCTTTTTTGGTATTATCAAATATATGTGAGTATATCTCCATAGTTACATCTGTATTAGCATGTCCTAGTCTTTGGCTCACTGCTTTTGGATTTACACCTTTATTAATTTGAATACTTGCAGAGGTATGCCTTATTTCATGAAAAGATAAATGAGGTAAATTATATCTTTTTACAAGTTTATTTATAATCTTGCTACAAGTATCAGGGCTCATGTGTCCACCATACTTAGATATAAAAACTCTATTTGTACCTTTCCAAGCCTTTCCTAAATCTTTAATGTAGTTATCTTGCCACTTCTTATATTCCTTTAAAACTTCTAATGTAGTATTACTTAGGAATATCTCTCTAATAGATGTTTCTGTTTTAGCCTTGCTTTCATCCATTACACCTTTAATAACTTTAAGAGAATTATCTATCTTCATACTACCAGTTTCAAAGTCTATATCATTCCACCTTAAAGCACATATTTCGCCTCTTCTAGCACCGCTATCTAATGCTAATACAATTAATGCTTTATATTTGATACATTCTTTTTTTAAACATTCTAATAACTTATCTGTTTGCTCTAAATTATAGAAGTTTCTCTCTTTCTTTTCTCTTTTAGGTTTAGTGGCTTTTAGATTAGGGTTCTTATCTAATATCTCCCATTTAATTGCTTGATTAAACATTACATTTATTAGTTTATAAAAAGCATACATAGAATGATAGCCAAGTGTTCTACCAGTTACCCCAGTTTTCAACTCACTATACATACTATCTAGCATAAATGGTGTTATCTTGTTTAGTTTAACTTTGCCTATAATAGGTAATATTCTTTTTAAACTATCTTCATAACCATTAATAGTTACTATGCCTATATTGTCTTTGCAATATTTTTTTAAGAATATATCGCTATATTGTTCAAAAGTTAATTCAGTTACATCTGCAACATTTCCAACATGATAATATTTTTTAGTAAGTTCCGCTTCTCTAAATTTTACTTCCGCTTCTGTACCATTAAATATTTCGGTTTTTCTTTTTCTATTGCCTAATATATCATAACCAAGTTCAACAGTTATTTTATATTTATTTTTTGATAATTTCTTATAACCCATATTAGTTAAAATCTCCTTTCAATATGGGCAATCATGGTTAAATTATCTATTAAGTATTATACCATAATATGCCTAATTTTGCTAGTATATTAAGCCAATTGGCTTTTCTTTTTCTTCTAATTCTTCTAACCATTTTTGAATTGAATTTGTATTAAAGTAAATACGATTACCTATTCTTAAAAATGGTATCTTTCTACCTCTTACCATTTTTCTTATATTTGAAATTGATAAATTAAGAAAGTTAGATAATTCTTTTATACTCATTATTTCTTGCATAGCCAAACCTCCCCTAATTTTTTAGTTTTTCTGCTTAAGCAAGTTAATAATAACAGCATTTAGAAGATAAAACGAACACGAAAAAAAATACTATTTTTAAAATAGCCACCTTGATTTATAAGTATTTATAGACAATTTTTACTAGTATTTCGGACAAAAATAACTAAAATTCAAGTTGAAAAAGTTTGGTCAAAACTATTTATTTTTATAAAAAATGATTGTATTATCAAATCACAAAATTAATCGCGATAGTTTTGTAATGAAAGGTAGGTGTAAAAAAATGATAGATGAAATAACAAAAAATGTTTTAGATGTTTGTGATATGAAACATGATGTTGTTAAAATAATGTTACTAAAGGCAACAGATAACAAAGTTTCAAACGAAGAAATAGAAAGATTTGTTAATTATCTTAATGTTATTGTAAAAAGCAATAAATCAAGCAATAATTTAAACAATAGAATAACAAGTTTATTTAAAGTTATTAAAGAACATTACAAAGAATATTCAAGAATTAATGCAGTAATAACTAATAAATAACTAAATTTAACTATTAATTAACTAATATATTAGTATTTATAAAGTGTTTTTGAACTATGAAAGTAGCCAAAAACACTTTTTTTTGATATAATATACCACAATTAAACGAAAAGGAGTTTTTTATGGGTCGCTATCATAATAAGTTAGATAAAAAGTATTTTAGAAATTCTATATATATCAAGAAATTTGAAGAAACCTTTGATATTAAGATAAAAGATAATCCGCTTCAATATGAACTTATATGTGAAACATATAATGCTTTACTATATGCTAATAATTGTTTCTTTGCTAAAGGTTATAGGAAAACTACTGATATAATTAATGATGTTATATCAAATACAAAAGCCTATCTTGATAAGTATAAGAGTAAAATCAAGAAATGTTATGATAGTGCTTGTATAGAAATATATGATAAACTAGATGAAATTGTAGAAGAACTAACAGAAATACTATCTACTTATGAAAATTCTGTTAATAAAAACGATACCCTAAAAAGTCGTTGTAAATCTATATTAGAAATATTAGAAAACTACGAAAATGCTCTTAGCCTAATTAACTTTGACTTCCTTGTAGATAATAAAAAAATGCCTTATAAAAAAGTTCCTAATGATAAACTTCCAAGAAAAGTTAATTGCAAATTAATTAGTGGTATGGAATATAGACAAAATATAGTGTTTGATAATCAAAAACAAATAGACTTTAACAATGAATTCATAGAAAAATATTTTAACAGAACTAAGATAGACTTAAACAAAGATGCTAAGCAAAAAGAGTTTATATTTACTCTTCATTGTATAGTTAAAGATATAAATAATGCCATTATAGATTATTATACCTATAATGACATAACTACACTTGCTATATTCTTAGATTTTTTAACACAATCTTTTTTCTCACAAGATATAAGTTTTGTTGAAGATGTAGAATATAAAACTTTATTTGAAAAATTACAAGAAATATTTAATATTCTATGGGAAAAGCAAATTGATTTAGGCTATTCTAAAATTAAAGAAATAATGAATGATTATGCAGACTTATATGAATTTATGAGTTAGGAGGGGTTACATGAAAAAGCAAAATATATTAGAAATTCTATTTGTTGAAAAACTAAAACAAATAGCAATTGAAGAAGAAAATTTTAATAGTTGCATACCTAATTTTGAAGAGTGCATAACTGAATATATAATCCCTTTTTTAGAGGTTAATCAAAAATTATATAGTCTAGGTTTTGAAGTTGATGTAAACTCTACTGATGAACTAATAAAGGAAAAAAGCCTTATACTTGTAGAACTTCTATCACAAGGCTTTAAAGATTTAATATCAATTAATCCTAATCTGTTTAATTACTATTATGGAGAAGATAAAGACTTTGAATATGCTTGTTCTAGGATTTGTTTCCTAGTTATGCTAGGCAATATTAATGAATATAAGAAAATATTAAAAGATATAAAATAACATGAAAGAGTGCTTAAGATAGCACTTTTTTGACTAATTTAACATAATATGGTATAATTAAAGAGTAAACATTTTTTGATTTTCCTCGTGTTTACACATATGAAAAACAATTATAATAAAAAATTTTTGGAGGTCTTACATCATGACTTGGGGCTTAATAGTTTTTATCTTCGTGATGGCTCTTGTTCTATTTGCGGTTTCAATATATCGCAAGATTGATGGGGTTGTCGCACTGCTTGGATTAGTAATGCTTATAGCTACATTTGTAGCAATTATAATGCAACTATCTTAAGCAAAAACCGGCACTAGCATAAACAAATGCAAGTGTCGGTTTATTATATATATTATCTTTCTTCTAATGATTTCTCTTTAAATTCATATGTCATACCTGTTTTCATTATACGAGCAATTTCAGGCATTTGTTTTAAAAATTCTTGACAAACAGCATCAGAAGTACAATGTGCTAAATAAATACTTTTAACATTGTTTTGTTTCATATATTCAATAGTTTTTACAGTTCTATCATCAACTTCTTTTAAATGAAATCCACCTATAACAGATAGGATTCTCTCATCACCAGTTATTCTTTTTGCATATTCTATTGTGTTACATATACCACTATGTGCACAACCAGAAATTACTATCAATCCATTTTCTGTTTTTATAACTAAACCGGAATCATCTAGATGAGAATAATCTTTTCCTTCTTCATTAGTCATTGGTAAATTTCCAATTTCAAAATCATTCTTCCTTGTGATTTCTCCTAAAAATATAACATTTTCTGATACATTATATGGAGAACTACTTTTATGAAGATTAAATCTCTGTTCTAATTCTTGTTCGGTTTGATTTAAACCATCAAAATTTCCTGTCCTTTTACTTTTCCTATAACAACTACAATTTGGGTGGCATATCAAATCAACTTTTTTATCAAAATATTTCAATCCATTTCCATGGTCATAATCTCCATGACTTAATACAATACTCCCAACTCTATCTAAATCAATTCCTAATTTTTGAGCATTGTGCTTATATATTTCTGTTTGTCCTGCATCCATTAATATTGTTTTTCCATCAACTTCAATTAATAATGCTAATCCGTGTTCATTTTCAAAACTATCATTCAGTTTTCTATTATCATTTAATACAGTAATCTTTACCATTTTCAATCCCCCTAAATTATTTTATCTCTTCCTATTAACCTACAAAGATTATTAATGATAACATTATGTAGTTCTATACCTTTATGGCTAATACAATAATCTTTCAATACATATACATTATAATTGTTTTCAAATAAATCAATAGCAGTTTTTTGAACACAAGCATCTGTATCAAATCCGCATAAATATATCTCATCTATGTTGTTTTCGTTAATATATTCTTCTAGTTCTTTATTTAATGCAGTATAAATTGTTTTATCAATAATCTTATATTGCTTAGTGTCAATAGCAATCGCTTGCCCTTCTTTTGTCATACAACCTTTATAATTTAATTTATTATACCATATACTATTTTCATCATTTATAAATCTTGTAAATACAACATATTCATACTCGTTTGAATTTATTAATTCTTCTATCTTTAATGCAATTCCTCTTGTATTTTCATTAATAAAATCGTTTTGAACATCTATTACTAATAATAATTTATTCATTCTTTTATTTTACCTTTCTGTTCCGCTCAGAACCGCTTCCTATATCTTCTCCAGTATATCCTTCAAAAGTTGTTATTATTTCATCACTAACATGTTTTTCTTTTGACAAAAATATATCATAAAAACTTTTTTCAAATTCATCATTTGGTATTCCTGAAAATTTTTCTTCACATAAATTAGTAACAACATCTAGTATTTGATTGAATTTTTCTCTTATTTCTTCTTCTGATATTCCCTTAGTTCTCAAAAATGAAGCAATAGCATTAATTTCATATCTATTTGCCGAATAATACAATAAATATTCTTTTGGTAATTCATATTTACTCAAAAATCCAACAAAATTCACTTCATCATTTCTAAAACAATTTAAATATAGCAAATCTGGATTATCGTGTGCAACATCTCTAGCCTCTTGCTCAACAAGTCCTTCTATAAGTGCTACTTCATCTTTGCCCATCATAACCGCTTCAAATCCTGTTGCTCCTCTTAATGTCCATTTATGAACATTTTCGTGCAATAAAGTAATTTTGCAGAATTGTTCATAACTTATATTATGCTCATAACACCAATAAAGAATTTCTGTTGGTGTTAAATTCGGTAGTTCCTTAATATCAACACTATAATCAAAATCTCTTATACCATCTCTCTTACCCTCAGAAAATTGTATATATGATTTATAAAAACTTTTTGCACCATTGGGATTAAATACAATTTTATCTTTTGCACTATCATGTGCCCCATTTATTGCTTGTACATTATAATCAAAAACTACATCATTATTTCTTTCTACTTTACTATTTGTTTCATCAATTAAGTTTCTTTTCCTTAACCTCTTTAGTGCCTTTTCTCTTAATTTCTCATCAGATTGTTCTAATATTTGTTTTACGTATCTTTCATATAAAACTGTATCTATTTTTTGTGAATAATTGTTTAAGTCCAAATTAATTCTTGACAAAAATTCAGGATTATTCCAATTTTCTATTTCTTTTATTATCTGTTCTTGTTTCATTCCGCTTCCTCACTTTCTTTAAAGTAAACTAACTATGGTAATTATACCATATATTTACATCAAAATGTATAGTTGCTATAAATTTGTTTTGCTTTTTTAATAAAATTTTTGTACCTCTGTTAAACTTAAATACTTAACACATACTAGCAAAAGATATTATGATTAATTTGTAAAAATCAATATGGATTATTACAAGGAGGAAAAACTTAATGTATGTACTATATCAAAATAAGTATTCTAACTATCTAAGCCTTAATCTAATTAATGTTAGATATGCTAAAAATAATAATTTGCTAGAAAAGGATTTTGCTATTAGATTAAATAATATTTGTCCTCTAAATGCTAATGATGTAATCACATTTAAACTATACTTGTTTTTAGGCTCTATTGCCTCTTTAAATGGCTTAAGAGATGATATATTAGTTATAGATACCAATGATATTACAAACACCTTAAAAGTTAGTAAAAAGGCTTATATAGTTAATTCTTTAGAATATCTAAAAGCCATAGAGTTTAAATATAACTATTACATAAGCAAAAATGAAAATTCTAACAAATGGAAAACTGAAATTAGGTCTTGTAAAATAATAGATAGTTATACTATTTCTAAAGGTTATATCAAAGTTAAACTTAATCATGATTATATTAGATTGCTTAGTTATAAAATTAAAAGTTGCAAGGAAAAGCAATATGTAGAACTTCCTAAAAACTTCTTTGCCATAGATATTAAGAATTATAAACATAGTGCTTACTTGTATTTTAGAATATGCTTACATAGGAAACTTTGCTATAACAAACACAATCTAAATATAATTTCTGTTAAAGAATTAGTTAAGTATTGTCCGCTTCTGCCTTATTATGAAGATTTAGGAAAGCAAAAACAAGTTTCTAGAAGTATTATTAAACCTTTTGAAAACAACATGAATTATCTAGCAAAACTATTTAATTTCAAGTGGAAATATGCAAATGAGATTACTTCTTACATCTCTTTTATAAATAACAAAATATGCTTTGACTTCAATAATTAGATAAATCATTGTAGATTTTTAGGTTATGAATGTAGATACTATTTTTATAAACCCTTATATATAAAGGCTTAGATAGTTAATACTTTTCTTAAATATATTAAGTATATTAATAGAGGCACACCACTCTTTAAGGAGTGGTGGTGCCATATAACTATTATTGATTTTTACATACAAGAACAATGATAAATTGTTCCTAGAGTATATTATATAATTATATACCTAATTTATAGGAGGATTAATGTCTAAGATTAAAGATGACTTTATTAACTATATTAGTAATGAAACTAATATAAGAAAAATTCCTACTGGTATAACTAAACTAGATAATATCTATGGTGGAGGATTACCTATTGGTCTTACTATGATAGGTGCTAATACTGGTTTAGGTAAAACTACTTTTACTTTACAACTTGCAGATACTATGGCTAAAGAAGAAAATGTTAAGGTATTATTCTTTTCTTTGGAATTAAGCAAATATGAATTACTATCTAAAAGCCTAAGTAGAATTTCTTATCTTAATGCAGATTTAATTAAACATGAGCCTAACGAATTCATAGACAATAAAGTTGAAAATATAGACTTGTACTTTGATAAATATAAAGAAATTGAAGATAGTATTTTCTTAGTAGATAGTGTTAGAGATATAAAAGGAATTATAGGAAACTCTATTGCATTTTGCAGAAAATATGCAGATTACAAAGTAATTATTGTTATAGACTATCTTCAATACATTAATGGCGATAGTTTAAATGATAAACAAAATGTAGATAGTATTACTAAACAACTTAAAACTCTATGTAGTGAATTTAATGTATCAGTTATTGCTATAAGTAGTTTAAGCCGAGATGGTGCTAAAAAGAATGATATTAGCAGTTTTAAAGAAAGTGGATTAATAGAATATACCGCAGATTATGGAATAATACTTAAGATAAAAGAGAAAACAAAAGGATTAGCCTTTGATGAAGAAGATAATATTATTACATTAGAATTTCTAAAAAATAGATTTGGTAGTAAAGGTAGTTTTGATTTAAAATACTATGGAAACTATGCCACATTTATAGAAAATTAATTTAGTAGGTTTTGTTTGGGGATACCATGCTTTTGTAAAAAGTAAATAGCAAATTTTACGAAAGTTATGCCCCACCTACGAGGAGAAAATATGACAGATAAAGAAATATTAGATTTATTCGGTTTAAGTGATAGAACAATTAAAACCGAGCTTGATTTAGATTTAGAGTATGTTATAGATAATGGAATTGAAGCATATCTAAAAAAAGAACAAGAACACGAAAATAAGAAAAAAGAATTTATGCAATTATTTAGAGAATGTTTTCAAGATATTGTTTATGAATTTGAAAAAGACCCAAAACAACAAATTGCAGTTAATTGTTTAGAGTGCAGATATAATGGCAGATTAGATTTATCTAAGCAATATGGTAAATCTAAGAAAGATTAAAATAAGGAATAAGTTTTTAGGCTTATTCCTCTTTATTTTACTTATTTAAAAGTTTATGAAGTTTCTTTAGTTGCTTTACATTATTTTTTCTAAATTGCTTTGTAAATTCTTTCTTTAATTCCTCTTGATGTACCTTTAATAGTTCTATCTTGTCCGCTTCTATTTTTCCCTCTTGTAATACTTGCTTATTTATTAGCATTTCTATTAATAAATCTTGTATCTTTGGTGTTAAATTAAATCTTAAATTCTCTAATTCATTCATGTTTTTTTGTTCCTTTCTCATAAAAATTGTTAAATTGGTGCCATAAGTTATAAGTAGGCTCTTGATTTGCCCAGTATTTACCGATAATTTAACCATTTTTAATGAGTGCCTATAAAAGTGCCGAACGAAAAAACACTTTATACTAACTTATGACAAGTTATAACACTTTCTTAAATTTGAAAAAGCCTTGCAAAATAAAGGTTTCGCAAGACTTTTATATACAAATATGGTGTCCTTGGGCGGATTTGAACCGCCGACTTACCCTTTAGGAGAGGGTTACTCTATCCAACTGAGTTACAAAGACATTTTTTGCCTATATTTCAAGGCTTTTTAAACTTTTTTAAAATCTAATTTCCCCATAGCCTTTTACTTAGGAGGGGAGCGCTCTATCCAACTGAGCTACAAACACATATGTAATTATTTTACACCTTTTATTTAAATTTGACAAGTATTTCAGTTTACATTTTCTCTTTAGCTGTGTTATAATATTTTAGGTGATTTTATGCAAAGAATGTTAAGTTATATGAGAAAAGCTATTGAAAATTATAATATGATAGAAGAAGGAGATAAGATTGCTGTTGGGCTTTCTGGTGGTAAGGATTCTATTACTTTACTTATGGGTTTGAAAGCATTACAAAGGTTTTATCCTAAAAGGTTTGAAGTAATAGCAATAAGTGTTAACCCTGGATTCGAGTTTTTTAATTCAAATTTTTTAAGAGATACATGCGACAAAATAGGTGTTCAATATGTAGAGGAAAAAAGTTATATAAAAGAAATTGTTTTTGATATAAGAAAAGAAAAAAATCCTTGCTCTTTATGTGCAAATTTACGTAGAGGTATTTTAAATTCAGTTGCTATTGCTAATAATTGTAATAAAATCGCGTTAGGTCATAATGAAGATGATGTTTTAGAAACCTTTTTCTTAAATTTATTATATGCTGGAAATTTGTCTACTTTTGCTCCTACAAGTTATATGGACAGGTCGAAAATAACTTTAATTAGGCCTATGATTTATATTCCGGAAAAAGAAGTACGCAAATTCGTAAAAAGACAAAGTATAGAAGTTATGCCAAAAGTTTGCCCTATGGATGGTATTTCTAAAAGAGAATCTATAAAAGAATTAATTGCTAAATTGGCGAAAGATATTCCTACTGTTAGAGCTAATGTGATGGGAGCTATTAAAAGAACTAATATAAATGGTTGGAAGGAATTTTAATCTTTGGATATACGTTATCTTTTGAGTGCAATAAATACTGGCTGTAAAATTATTTTTACAGCCAAAATTATATTTTTCTATTTTCTTTTCATAATACTTTCTACAAAATCATTATCATTATATACTGTGATAGCTTTTGGTAAGACATCAATATTAAATCTATCTGATGTTAGCATATCGCCATCAATATTAAATGTAACCTGCTCTTCAAATAGAAGCTCTATATGATTTGTTCTAAATTTATGAACTTTGTGTTTTCCTTCGTGCTTTCCTTTTTTTAGTTTTAATAATAGCGGTATCATTCTAAGTCTATTCATTTTTTCAATATAATAAATGTCTAACAATCCATCAGAAAGTTGAGACTTTGGTGCAATATTAAAACCTCCACCATAATATGCTCCATTGCAAATACTTAAAACACTATATTGTTCATCAATTGTCTTTATTGCGGTCTTAAAATGCACTTTTTTAAATTTAAATTTTATAAATGTATAAATAATGCTTGCATTATATAATTGACTGGTTGGAATAATGGTATTTCTTAACTTATCTACATTATTTGCAACTTCTGCATCTATTCCTGTACATGCAACATTTATAAAATAAGTGTCGTTAATTTTACCTAAATCTATTAAGTTTTCGCCTTTTGGCAATATCTTTACTGTTCTATATGTGTCATTTCCAGAACCTGATGGTATAATTCCTAGTTTATTTTTTGTTCCGACAATTCCTGGTAATGTTTTTGTTATTGTTCCATCTCCACCTACAACATAAATTATATTTTCTTCGTTTTTATACTCTCTAGCAATATCTTCGCTACTTAAGTCTTTTGTTATATATCTTATTTCATAATTGATTTGCCTCTTTTTACATTCTATCTCTATATTAGGTAATATTTTTTTATATTTTCCTCTTCCTGCTGTTTCATTAACTATAAATATATACTTCATTTTTTCCTACTTTCTATATAATTTTAATACTTCATTTCTTAAATATTCATTACCTTCTTCTATTTCCATTTTACTTACATCAATTGGATTTCCAAATTCAAGAGTTATACTTTTTCTAAATAATTTATATTCTCCTTTTATTGCAAATGGCAAAATTGGAGTATTTGTACTTTTAGCTATTCTTACAGCTCCTTTTCTAAATTCTAGTAAATTATTTTGTGTTTTATTTCTTGTTCCCTCTGGAAAAATCCCAATTGTTCCACCGTTATTTAATATTTTTTCTGCTTCTTCTATAGCTTTATAATTTGGCTTTCCTCTATAAACTTTAATAAGTCCAATTTTATTAAATATTTTACCATGAAGTCCTTTAAACAATTCTTCTTTTGCCATATAATGAACTATTCTATCAGTTGACATCATTACTACAGTTGGATCTATTGCATGTCTATGATTTCCTGCAAATATTAGTGCTCCTTTTTGGGGAATATTTTCCTTTCCTATTATTTGTGGTCTAAATAATATTTTTAATAATGTTGAATATATTATTTTTAAAAACTGATATAAAAAGCATTTTTCTGTTTTTATTTTATCTTTGTATTTTTCTTCATTTATATTATCATGTATTTGTGCCACTTTATAGACCTTCCTTTTTATTTTTCCTTTTCATATTCACTATTTTATGTAATATATTTTTAATTATAACATGTAATATGAATTATTTAAATAGTATTATGGCAATTTTAGTGCTTCCTCATATTCTTCTCTTCCAAAGTCCACAGTGGGAACAATTTCTTCGTTGTTATACATCTCTATAAATTTATCTATGGTCACCCACATAAAATCTGTTGTTTCTCCATCTGGAAATGTTATTTCTTCATCTTTTACATCTCTTTTAAACAACCATAAATCTTTAAAATTCGGTGGTATTTTGTCCCTCCTAACTTCTTTTAAAAATATTGCTTCTTTTTTTGAAAACTCGATTCCTAGTTCTTCTTTTAATTCTCTTATTATTCCTTCCAAGCTTGTCTCACCTGTCAGTATTGAGCCACCATTACATTCCCACATTCCACCAAATTTCTTGTTTTCTGCTCTTTTGCTAATTAATATTTCATTTTTAGAATTTATTATAATTCCAGTTACTACAATATGATACTCCCCTTCTTTAAGTTGATATACTCCTCTTTCTGCTGTCCTGCCTGTTTTCTTTTTGTTTTTATCATAAATATCCCATAGTTCTCCCATTATTAAACCTCCATCTTTTCTATAATTTTCCACAATTATATCACTTGCTGTGAATTATTAAAACTCGTTTTCGAATTATCGCGAAAAAATACACCTCAAAATGTTAGTTTTTTCTAACATTTTGGGTGCACTTCATCATTAATTATATGTACAAAATGATCGTTTTCCTTTATTACATTTTTCATGGCTTCTGGAACAACATTTATATTATCTATATCTTTTATATCTATCCATAAGAACTCTAGTTTCCCCTGTTTTTCTGGTTCTACTGGTTCATATTTTTCTTTGGCATATATTTCTTCATTTTTGAATTTTAATTCATGCGTCATTAATAGTTCATGGTATTCCTTTCCTCTCATTATGAAGAAGTTTTCTATTAAAGATACTGGTCTTACATATTCTGTTTCAAAATCCATTTCTTCTTTTATTTCTCGTTGTAATGCCTCTATACTACTTTCTCCCTCTTTCACTCTGCCTCCTGGTAAAGTAAAATGTTCTGATCCAATAGAATGATGTACTAATACTTTATTCTCTTTTTTTATTATTGCTGATACTCTATAGTTTAATAAATGCTCTCCCACAATCACGGAAATATCTGCTTTTTCCATAAAATTCCCTCCTATATTATTTTATCACTTTATTATTTTATAAGCAATTTCAGATTTTGTGCTGTTAATATTTTCAATATCAGTCATACAGTTTCTTCTATATCTTCATATGTCTCTAATATTAATTTGTTTGCTATACCTATATAATTTTCTGGTGTTAGATTAAGTAATGTCTTTTTATCTTTTTCGTTTTTCTCTAATTTTAAAATAAATTCTTTTGTAAATTTTACTCAATCGATATCTGGGTATGCCACCATATGCGCATTATAATTTCCCACTTAACAATATTTTCTCTAACCATTTGATTTCAACTAAAACTCTATATTTTATAAGTGAATATTCACTAAAATATTCACTTATTTCTTTTGTTTCGTACCTATATCTCCCATCAATTGGCGAAATTGCCTCTAATGTTTCTAGATTCATTTTATCTACTCTCCTATTATCATATTATCTCTTCCTGCTCCTGTTCCTATAAATTTAATTGGCACTCCTACTAATTCTTCTATTCTATTTAAATATTTTTTTGCATTTTCTGGCAAAGCTTCTCTTCTTTTTATATTACTTATATCTCCAAAATTACCTTCAAACTCCTCATATACAGGTTCGATATCCTTCAAATATTCTTCATCGCAAGAAAATTTCATATCTATATTATTTCCTTTTTTGTATGCTACACAAAGTTTTATTTTATCCATTTTTCCGATTGTGTCAACATGATTTATAGCAAGTGCTGTAATTCCGTTAAGTATAACAGCATATTTTAGAGCAACTGCATCTAGCCAACCACATCTACGTGGTCTTTTTGTCGTTGTTCCGTATTCATGCCCTAATTCTCTTATTAAATCTCCTATTTCATTAACCTGTTCTGTTATATATGGTCCTTCTCCTACTCTAGAAGAATATCCTTTAAGAACTCCATAAACATTTCCAATATATTTTGCTCCAATTCCGCTTCCAGTACAAATTCCGCCTATACTTGGATTAGAAGATGTTACAAATGGATAACTTCCAAAGTCTATATCTAAAAGTGTAGCTTGTGCTCCTTCACATACTATTTTTTTATCTTGTTCAATAGCTTTATGTATCATATAAACTGTATCTGTTACATATGGTTTTAATTTTTTTGAAAGTTCAATATATTCTGCAATTATTTTATCTGCATTTAGTGTTTCTTTTCCATATAGCTTAAATATTTCATTTTTTCTTTCTATGTTTTCTCTTGCAATTGTGGCAAATCTGTCTGATATAAAGTCCATCACTCTTATTCCACATCTTTCAAATTTATCACAATATGCTGGACCGATACCTCTTTTGGTTGTTCCTATTTTATTATTCCTAAGCTCCTCTTGCAACTCATCCATTTTTATATGATATGGCATTATTATGTGTGCTTTATCACTTATATATAAATTGCTTGTACTGATTCCTTCATCTTCTAAATTATTAATTTCTTCTATTAATACTTTCGGGTCTATAACAACACCGTTACCTATTATTGCTTTTGTGTTTTTATTTAGTATTCCTGAAGGAATTAAATGAAATGCATATTTTTTTCCGTTTACATTTATAGTATGACCTGCATTGTTTCCACCTGTACATCTTACAGTATAATCTGCTTTTGTTGATAAATAATCAATTATTTTTCCTTTACCCTCGTCTCCATAAAATGTTCCTAAAACTACATCCACATTTTTCATAATAAAAACCTCCTATAAATATTAAAATTATTACAACAGTTGATTAACTTTATTATTTATCATTTGTTATATCTCCATTTCCGCTTACTGGAATTGTATCCCCTAAATAAGTTGGCTCTGGCTTAAATATACATTTTATAAAGTCTTTATTTCTTGCTAAGATTTCTCTAGCTTCTCTATAAATTGCACCCACATATTGCCTTGGATCTGCCCCTACTCCATATGCTTCTAATCCTAATTGATTTGCTATATATAGTGCTCTATATAAGTGATATTTTTGTGTTACTATTACTACTTTTTTTGCATTAAATATTTCTTTTGCTCTGTAAATACTTTCATATGACGAAAAACCTGCATGGTCCATAAAAATATTTTCTGATGGTATACCATTTTCAATTGCATATTTTTTCATTGTGTTTACTTCATCATATTCTTCTCTTCCGTGGTCTCCACTCATTATAATTTTATCTGAGACTTCATTGTTGTATAATAAAATTCCCTCTTTAAGTCTATCTTCTAGCATTGGACTTGGCTTGTCTCCCCAAATCCCTGCACCTAATATAATAATGCAATCAATATTTTTTAATGTTGAGTAATCGTCCTTTTCTATTATTTGATTTTTGGTAGAATTTTTTACGTAAAAATTTATTAATAATATTATTAATACTATAATAATTATAATTATTATTCCAACTTTTATCACCTTTTTCAATTTTCCACCCCTTTTCAATTATTATATTACCATAAAGCATAGTAATTAGCAATTATTTATTTGACATATGTATTTAAAGTCCCTGTGCACTGTTATTTTTTAGCTTCTGCCTATATATTTATCTTCTTTTTCCGATAAATTAGCAATAAAGTTGTTATCACAGCAATATTTTTTAGAAAATAAGTAGCCGTACTAAAACGCCAATAGGTACGGAGCATTTTGGCAACTATTTTAAAAGTTGTGGTCTTTTTCTACTTTTTAGCTGTTATTCCATATAAAACTCTTTTTAATAATATTCCTTTTTCTGTTTTATATCTTTTTACATATTCATCAAATAAATCTTTTTCAACTATGCTTCTGTGTTCAACCTCTTCATCCTTTATTTCTGAAAAATCATCTAATATTGGTGTTTTTAATAATAGTGCCATTAAATCATCTTCTGTTTCGTAGTATTCATTTTGTAATATATTTACTTTCTCAATATTTTTAAATCCCGCTTCAACTAAATCTTGATAATCCTTTTCTGATATTGCAATTGCATCATTATAGCTTTGGCCTCTTCCAAATAACTCTTTTATTTCCCAGCAATCTCTTTTGTCTACTCCTCTTATAACAGCAGTTCCACCTGGTACTACACAATCATAAATTTGTTTTGCATCTATAATTGTGTGTCTTGCTGATATTAAATCAAAAGTTTCTTTTGGGAAATTCATTTCTAGATTGTTCATTTTTACAAACTTTACTCTTCTATTTGGATATCTCTTAGCATTTTCTTTTGCTGTTTTTATCATTTTTTCTGAATAATCTGTAGCTATTATCATTCCAACATCTGGATAGTTTTTTAAAACTCTTTCTCCTCCACCTGTTCCTAAATCTAAGCATAAAGATTTTTCATTTGTGTTTTCTTTTATTTTTTCATAAAAATCCCAATTAGTTAACTTTTCTGTTTTACTTTTTATTTGACTAAAATCCCAATTTCCTATTTTCTCATAATATTTAAATTCGTTTTCTTGCATTTTTATTCTCTCCTCTATTTTTATATTTGGTTGTATATACAAAAAGAACCTCCCTTCTATGAACAAAGCAAAAACAACCATAATTTTGCTATGGTTTTAATTTTTGCCATTCATAGAAAAAGGTTCTCAACATTTTCTATTATTCAAGTTTTTAAACTATCAATTTCTCCGGTAGTATCACGCGAATGGTCGAATTGAAATACTACATTATTATTATAACATAGTTTGCCAATTTGTTCAATTATTCTTTTACAATTGACACTATCTTAATGTTTATTTTTATATAATTATTTCCATAATAGAATTTAAATTAATTTATTAAATCTTTTAATTTTACTCCGTTTTATTCTTCCATTCATGATAGCTGTTGAAATTTCTTCCCAGCACAATAACTGCTGCCATTGATGATGTAGAACATAAATGGTCATTTATAAATATATTATCTTGTATATCTTTAAAGTTACGTCCTCTTTCTGCATGCTTAATTAGGCTTTGTGATAATGATATAGCAGTTCCATTTTTTAATATCATTGTTACAGCATTTGGATTCAGTACATTCAAACTAATCTATAAATTATAATTTGTTTCTACTGTTTGTCTCTTTCATTATTTTATTTGTTCTAAATTTACTAATTCATTTTTTCTAAAAGTCATTTTTAATAAACAAGGCGACGTTATATCTAAGACTGTATTATTATATACTAATTTAACATCTTCATTTACTTCACACCAATTTAACAAGAAAAATTTTATTGAACCTCCGATGACTTACAACTGCAATCTTCTTTCCTTCATATTCTTTCAGAATTCTATCGAAGAATTTAGTCATTCTTTGTTTTGTATCTTCTGCACTCTCTCCATCAGAAGTTTTAAATTTTCTATCTAATAATTGTTCTTGAGAAGGATCTCTTGTGTTTTTATCCTTCATAAATTCTCCTAATTCTTTTAAATTTCCTAGTTTTCTTTCGATTAGATTACTATCTAAATTAATAGGTAAATTATTGACATTAGCAATATATTTTGCAGTTGCTTTCGCTCTCGTATAAATACTTGACCAAATAACATCAATATTATTTAATTCAATATTTTCGCTTAATCTTCTAGATTGCTCTTCCCCGTGTACAGACAATATTTCTTTTTCATTAATCATTTGAGAATCTTCATTTGTATTTCTAATTCCATTCTCATCAACAGTTTCAGCATGTCTAATTAAATAAATTATAGTATCTTTCATCTTCAACAACTCCATTAATTATTTTTTATATTATTATATCGGTAAAAAATATTTTGTATAGCTAATTTTCTTTTATTAAATCGGTATAATATATAATTTCTTTTTCTAATTTTTTTGCATATTCAATTTCTAAATTTGTACTATTTCCAATATAATTGTCTTTATTTATTACTAATATTGCATCAGATAATTCTATTCTTTTAAAATGAGCATCTTTTATCTTGCTTAATTGTTCATCTGTTCTTTCACAATTTTCTATAACTGGATAAACTGGCGTAAGAATACAATTACCTTCCAAAGCCATTTTTTCTGCAACTCTCATCATTTCTTTTTGAAACTTTAAACTTCCACATAATGTTATTATTTTCATTATTATTCCTCACTTTTAAATTTTCTTTTACATTTCCATCTTTATCTAACATCCCATCTTCTCCTATAAAAATAATTTATATAATATCTACTTTTTTGGCTATTACATCAAATATATGCCAATGTTTCATCTTTCCAAGTCCTGTTAAATCATCTTTTTCAATTTCTTTAAATCTTATTATTTCAAAATTTTCAAATAATTCCATTGCTTGCACTTTTGTCAAGAAGGTCATTTGCGGTTTAGTCTCGTTCTAACTATCATTTTCGCCAAAGAAGTTACCAACAAAATATCCGATTAGTAAAAATACTATCATTTATTTTATTTCATAATTCGCTAAATCTATTTTTATTGCAGAATGAAAGGCTATAATTTGCAACAATTAAATTATTCTCTTCCAATTTAAGCGTTTCAAAATCTTGCTTTTGAAATTTAAATTTTGCTAACTCTTCTTTGGTTAATCTCTTAGCAATTCTTTCTTTTACATCTTCTCTATCTATTGCTAATACATTCCAGTTATTTTTAATTAAATAAACTGTATCATTTCCTGCTCCACACCCTAATTCAATTGCATTACCTGAATTACATTGTATCTCATTAATAAAATATTCAACATTATTTCTTGGTTTATCTGATTGAGTATTATCATAGTATTTTTTAATACTTTCCATATAATTCCACCTCGTTTTCCACAATTATACCACTTCCTGTGAATTATTTAAATACATTTTCTGTTAAAAACCGTTTAACTTAGTCTAGTCTCTCGCTCTCATTGTGACCAAAGTGTGACAATTTTGCTCAAAAATTAAAAAAAGCAAGTGGAATTTTACAAATCTTGTTTTAAATTTTTACGTCAATTACGTCAAATTTACGTCAAAACATAAAAATCGAGTTCTAGTTAAATGCTAGAACCCTTAATCTTATTGGTTGCGGGGTAGGACTTGAACCTACGACCTTCGGGTTATGAGAATTCAATTAGCCATTTTTGAAGTTTATTGAAATGTTTAGTTTTTATTGAAATATAAGTGTTTGTAGCACTTTTCTTTTACTGAACTCTTGTGCGATTTAGGACATTTTTGAGGGCTTTTGTCCCCTTTCTGTCCCCAAGATTTTGAAAGTCTTGTCGTACAAGATGTTCAAATTAACATTTGCAAATTGGGGACATTTTGAATTTTTATAATTTGGAGGTTTATTTATGAATAATTTTAGAGAAGTTAATGATGATATTTTAAAAGATTGGATAGAATTTAGAGAGGAAAATCTTTCTAGTATGAGTGAGGAAGATAAAAAACATTTTATCTGTTTTGAGGAAATCTCAAAAAGAATTTTAAATTCAATTCCTAATAAAAATAGGAAATATGTTCAAAAGCAATTAGAAATTTTAGACAAGAATATTTTTGATTATAGTTTTTATTGGAATGAAAAGTATTATAGGAATGGGTTTTGTGATGGGGTGCAACTAATTGGTGGATGCTTTGATGAATAATACATATTTACCACATTTTCTTATTTTGTGGTAAAATTGAAAAAGTGTGAAATTTGACTTTTTATCTTAAAAAGTCGTTTTTCACACTTTTTTATCTCTAAAAATTGTAATTTATTATTTATTTCTTTTTATTAAAATTGTTCCTAAAATTAAAGTAATCATCATAACTACAATTGGTGCAACTTTAAAGAATACCCATTCAAATGAATGCCATATTGTTCCAATAACACTCCATTCAGGATCACTATAATCCCACGATTGATATGGACTACCTAATACAGCCAATAATATAAAAAGTAATATAATACACACATCCATAATTATTAAAAAGTTTATTGTTCTTTTTCTTGTTTGTTTTTGCTTCATAGATAGTTGTTCATTTATAACTTCTAATTTTTCTGATATTACTTTTATATCATTTTTTTCTTTTTCTTCAATGTTTTCACCTAGAATTTCACTAACTGGGGTTTCAAAAACTTCTGATATAGATATAAGCATTTCAGCGTCTGGAACAGATAATCCTGATTCCCATTTAGATATTGTTTGTCTAACAACATTTAATTTAACACTTAATTCTTCTTGAGAAAGACCTTTATTCTTTCTTAAAGTTTTTAAATTATCTTTTAACATAAAATTTCCTCCTTTCGTTAATTCAATTCTATGATAAAAAACGCGTTGCTACAAGCAATGCATATTAACATTTGTTATAAAGCTCAATTGCAACGACAAATTACTATTTCTCTATATTTTTAGTAAATCTACATTTGGGATAATTAGTACATCCAATAAACTTCCCATTTTTTCCATCTCTGATAATTAATTTAGAACCACATTTAGGGCAAATCATATTTTCTTCTTTAATTGTTTTATCTGCAATAGTTATTTTTATATTTGCAACATGTTTTTTTCTTTCTTCTTTATTAGTGATATTATTAGATTTAATAATGTTTGCTATTTCATCAATATTAGCATCTAGGATATTTTCATTATAGGTTTTAATTGTATCTAGCAAATAATCTAAATTAATTACATTTTTCTCATTAACTTTAATTTTGGCTCTATTAGATATAGATATTATAGAAATAAACTTATTATCATTAATATTTAATAAGCTTTCTAATGCTTTTATGTGCCCATAATTTTGATATAACGGATTGTGAAAATAATATTTGTTTTTTCCAAGATGCATACACCATTTTTCACTTTTTGAAGAACCAGTTATCAACCCACTATAGTTTTTTGTTTCTATTACAAATATTCCATAATGAGAAACAACAATATGGTCTATTTGGCATGTCCTATCATCAATCTTTATCATTATATCTTTTAATATTCTATATTTATCTTTAGGTAGCTTATTTAATTCTCTATTTACCCAAAACTCACCCATATATCCCATAATTTTATTATGAAATATTGCTAAAAGTATTCCACTTCCAACAATTATCCAAAAAATGGGTGGCTGATGAAATAATTCTTTAATAAATGTACTTATTATTTGTTCCATACTATACTCCCGCTATTATTAATTAATCTAATTTTCTCTTCTTATATGTATCAATAAAACTTTTTAGCGAATCTATACCATCTAATCTAAGACCTCCACCAACTTTATTTATTAAATATTGCTCTGGTATTGAATTAATCAGATATTCTTCTCTTTTGTCTATTTTTTCTGAATTGTTATAATACAATGGATCAATATCTTCTATATAAATTCTTGTAGTATCTAGCATACCAAATGTATCTATTGATAATTTACTTTCGTTTACCTTACCAATAAGAAGATTTTCAAATTCTACTTTTCTTTTCCAATGATTAATAATTCGTTCTACAACATCTCTTTTGCTTTGGCCAATATATATTTGTTTATACTTATCTAAAACCATTATATAAATGCCTTTTTTACCAATATATTCTTTTAAATCTGTTACTTTTTTTAATCCGTTATTCTTTTTTAGTTTAAGAACTTTATCTAAATTTTTATTAAATTCTTCAGAATCTAATTCAGTATAAAATTTAAGATTCAAATTAAGATTCTTTAATATAGCTTCTTTATTCCTTTTTATAAATTCCTCATTATATACCAAACTGTTATTTTTCCAGTCATATTTTACCCAAGCTGGATAACAATTACAATTGTCTGCCATATCTACTAATGCTTTATTTTCGTCGAACTTCTTCCAGTCAGCATAAATATCAGAACTATTATTTAGTTCTTTTTTAATTCTTCTAGTAATCTCATTATAAGGTACTTTATAATTGCTTATATAATCTTCTTCTTTTAAATATAATTTTACTTTTTCTTTTTCAAATATCATTTTGAAATGTTCGATATAATTTATATCGTTGTTATACTTAAGAACTTTATTAGCTTCTCTAGCTTTTGCTTTTTCAATGCTATATTCTGTATAAACCATTTTTATCTCCATAAATTATTAATTTTAACTTTTCATAGTAATTATACTTTGTATATCCAATTATATGTATTTTTTTATAATTTCGTACATTTTCTCGCTATGAAGTATATAACTTCCATGATTTTCATTATCTATAATTTCAAGTGTACTATTTTTAATATTATCAGCTATTAGTTTAGTATGATCTAATTTAATTACATCTTTCTCTCCTGCTAATACATGAACTGGAATAGTAATTTTCTTTAAATCTTCTACTGGAATATTAGGCTCATTTAACATCATTTTTATATATTTGCTTCTAGTAAGGAAATAAAATAGCTTTGTTAATAATAAATCTGTTGCAGTAAATACATCTGGATTAATATTAGCACCACTTATTATTAATTTTGAAAGCAAAGTTGGATCGTTAATTGCTACTAATAATCCTATAATTCCACCATCACTAAATCCATATAGTATTGGTTTTTCTATATTTAATTCTTTTATAAATTGAATTATATCATCACACATTAAGTTATATGATATTTCTTTTGTATCTTCACTCTTACCATGACATCTGCTGTCAATAGCATAAACTTCATAACTGCTTTTTAATTTTTCTATCAGCTTATCAAATATTTCATGTGTTTCCTGATTCCCATGCAATAATATAATTGGTCTTCCTTTACCATATTTTTCATAATATAATTCTACATTATTAACTTTAACTTTCATCTATTATCCTTTCAATATGTAATTTACTTTATAAAATAAATTGTATAACTAGTCCAACTATTGCACATATAACTAATGCTAAAACTTCTCCTATTAAACTTCCTTTAATATGAAACCAATAATTATGATATTCATCTACCATATCTTCTGTTCCTTTAAATACAAAATATGGATCATGACAAAACCATATAATATCCATTACAACTGCATCATATATATTTACTATTGTCCATAGTAAGAATCCATATCCAAAGCCTTCTATAAAAGTTCTATATCCATTAACATATCTTAAAATTAAACTTATAATAGCTATTATTAAAATTGAAGCTACACTTTTTGCAAATACTTTATTCTTTTGTGTAGGTATTTTATCTTTATATTCATCTAACGTTTTTACTCTTTCTTGGATCTTTGGTGGATAATTATATAATGTTTTAATTGGATTTCTTGACATTATATATACCATTATTGTAAATAGTATACATAGTGCAATGCTTTCTATTATTAAAATCATATTAACACCTCAACTATAACTTATATTCTAATGGCATAATAACATAAAAACAGATAATTATCAACTAATTATCTGTTCTATAACTTGTAAGTTGTGTTTAACTTATACTTAAATTTTTTCTATTATAGATATAGGTTCATCTAGTATTTCTGCAACAATTTTATCTAATTCGATATATTCATTAACATTTATATAGTTGGTGTTTGCAAGGATATTGAAATTTTTGGTATCTTCCTTACTAATATATTCTGTTAAATAGAACCCATTTTTTAAATAAAAATCTAATCTTTTTTTTCTAATTTTATAGTCTTCAAAATCTATATTTACTTCATCTACATTTAAGAATATCTTTTTAGACTTGTATTCATTTAAGCACCAATTTAAAATAAAACTTCCGTTCCCTTCGCTTCTTATATTAGAATCAACTGCTATATATAAAATAAAAATCATATCTCTATGTTCAATTAAGTATATCATTCCTATAGCCTTATTATCTTCAATTAATGAATAAAGATTAGTATTTTTCTTTTTTATCATATCATTGACATCAATATATCTTTCTTCTATAGGAAATGATGATATGAAAATTTCATTTATTTGTTTAATATACTTATTTTTAATACTATCTATATGTATAATTCTTTTCATAAAATTATATATCTCCCATACAACTTACTATTACTCGCTCACTATCCATTCGCCATTCTTCTTGCCATTTCTTCTTTCTATTAATCCTTTTCCTTGCATTTCTGCCATATAAGTTTTTACAGTTCTTACAGATTTATTAATCTGTCTTGATATTTCTTCTTGAGTAGTTGTTGGATTTATTTTTAATATATTTATTATTGCTTGTTCTTCTAAAGTGCAATTATTGCCCTTTAAATTATTTTCATTTGCACTTTGAATATTATCTATATGTGTGTATCTATTCTTTAATTCATATTTACTATTTGTTAGTAAATTATAAAAAAACTTCTCCAAAAATGATGTATCTTCAAATATACTTTTTTGAAAATTCTTGTAATTAGCTCTTACTAATGAATTTCTAAAATACCATGAGTTTTCAGCAAATACTTCATCATTAATACTAAATCCAAAAGTTCTTAGATATTTTATCATAAATACTGCTGTAGTTCTTGTATTTCCTTCACAAAAGGGATGTACTTGCCAAATATTTGATGTAAATTTGCATAGATGTTTTATAGACTCATCTAAGCTTAATCCTTTATATGAAAAGTTTTTTTCTTGCTCAAAATCATATTCTAATGTTTCTTTTATAGTATCAAATGGTGCGTATATTACTGTATCCCCATTTAATACCCATTCTTTTTTAGTAAAATTATAATCTCTATATACTCCTGCTCCATCAAATATATCTATAAATAATCTCTTATGGATATTTAATAATTCAGTTGGTGAAAAATTAAATGCTTTTTCACTTAGTATTTCTGTAATTCTTACTGCAACTTTATCTGCTTCTTCGTTTTCTTTTTCAAAATTTTTTCTTCCACCTTGAACTTCATAATATTCATCTATTCTTGTTTTTACTTCTTCAATATCTATCGTTCCTTCAATATGCTCTTTAGCAGTTTTTATTAAATATTTTGAAGGTTTTAATCCATCTACATCTTGCAAACCAATTGCTGTTTCCCATGTTTTAGTCTTTTCTACTTGATTTGGTTCACCTTGTTTAATATATTCCGATAATTCTAAATTCCAATCTTCTTTTTTATCCATTAGAAATACCTCCTACATATATATTATATCAGTTATCGAATCTAATATCAATACTTAAAGTGCAATTTTTGCACTTTAAAAATACAAAAATTGCACTTTAAATTAATAATATGTAATTGATCAGTATTTATCTTTCATAATCTATATCAAATTCTTCCAATACTGGAATAGCACCATATCTTCCAGTTAAATAATCTTTATTATATGTTGCATCATTTCTTACTTTTTTACCCGCATTTTTATCATCTTCTAGTATATAATCAGATAATGCATATATTTTTGAAATACCATCTTTATCTTTTTCTGCAAACCATATTTCGTCTCTTCTAAATGTTTCCTTATTTAGGTTTACTGTGTCATGTGTTGAATATATTAACTGTCCATTGCCTTTATTTGTATCACTATTATGGAATAAATTAATAATATATCTTGTTAATAAAGGATGTAGTTTTGCATCTAATTCATCAACAAATAATACCATGCCATTTTTTAATGCATCCATAAAGAAATCAAATAAGTGAAACATTTTTCTAGTACCATTGAATTCTAAATGTCAAAGGGGACGGGGTGTCAAAGGGGACGGGGAATTTTGGCATTATTTCTTATTAAATATCTTTCTAACTTTTTCTCTATCAAACTTGAAATTAATTGCTATTTCTCTCAAAGATATTTTATAATTTCTTTTTAAAATTACAAATAATCTATGTAACAGTTTTTTATATTTTCTTAATCCCCTACAAATATTCTGTGTCTAAATACATTCTTGGTATTCTAGGCATAGAAATGGCGTCCTGTGAAACAAAAAAATAATATAAAACAAATTTTTAATATTATATCTCATATTATTTTTGTCGAATTTTGCCCTGCTTTATATTTTATTTTTAATATTCTTCTCAAGCTAATGTGTCAAAATGCCCCGTCCCCTTTGACACTAAAAGTACCTACTAGTATGTTTTTACCAGACCACTCATATGTAAAATGTAAAAGTACTCCTAATATCATTATGAAAATAGTACTTATTATTTCAAATCTTAATATAAGATTTTTTTTAATCATATATAACCACTTCCTATTGATGTATATGATAAAAAGTTACAATAATATTACTTTTAAATTGTAATTTAATTAAATATTGATTTTTTATTCAGATCTAGTTTTTTTGATTTTATATTTATTGTTAATTCTTCTATCGAAGAAATTAGAGCAATAACACCAATTATATACACTATTATATTTGCATTATTTAAATATATAAAATATGGAATAAAAAACAACAATAAACCTGTTATTTTATTAGTATATGTATGTAATATAGCAAATTTATTATATTTTTTTAAAACTATAATAATTGATAATATTCTTATCAATAAAATTATAACAATGAAAATTATGCACACTATGTCTTTAAAAAAGATATCAAACATAATTATAAACATTACAATAAAAAATAATAAATCTGCAATTGTATCTAATCTAGCACCAAAGTTACTTTCTGTTTTTGTTTTTCTTGCTATATATCCATCTAATATATCTGTAAATCCACAAATAGAATATAAAATCAAAAATAGTGGGCTATATTTTCTGATGAATAGTAAACTAATTGCTAAACCTATTCTTATTAAAGTTATAACATTCGCCATTTTAAAATCCCCTATAACTTACTATTTATTGCTTACATTATATCACACTTTTATTTTAAAACACACGTCTACTCAATTTATTGACTTTACACACAAATCTCTATATAATAACTATACAATTGTTATCTGTATTTTAAATTGTATATAGGAGTAGCTTATGAAAGAATTAGAAATTGCTTTTGATTTAAAGGGCTTTCAAGAATATTTTATAAAATATAAAAAGAAAGAATATAAAGGTGAACTTGCTGAAGGTAAATCTAAACCATATTATATATTTGAAAAGAAAAAGCCTAGTCCAGAAAATCTAGGTACATTCCTTTTAGCTTTTTTAAATACAAATTTTAAGAAAAAAGAAAGCTGTAAAAAATTTATATTTGAATATTTATATGTTAATTTATTAACTCTAATAAATAATAAAATTCATTTAGAAAGTGATATACATGGTGATGATATATTACCTACAGATATAACTAAAGTTTCTTATGATATTATTCTATCTGAAGAAGAAATAGAGTATTACTTTGATGAAATATATACAAAATTCAAAGATAATTTAATGTATTATCAAAATTTATATACAGCTGTTGCTAATTTTAAATATTTTGATTTTCTTGCTAAAGAAATAACTTCTCAAAGTAAAGAAAATAAATTAAAGAAATCTATGATAAAAGAATCTAGCAAAACAGAAACCTATCACACTTCACTTTCAAATATTGCTACAACTACTTTATTTTTAAATATCATTTTTAATTTAAGAACATTTTTCACAGATAAAAATAGAAACTTTATTACAGAAAATATTCCATATAGCTTTTCTTCTAAATACTTTTACGATATTTTATTTATAAGTTTTAGAGAATTTGCTTATATGAAAAAAGATATAATTATACAACAATGTGAGAATTGTAAAAAGTATTTTATACCTGCTACTGCTCACGATACCAAATATTGTGATTCTGTATTTAATGGTAAAAAAACTTGTAAAGAAATTGGTGTTCAAAAAGCTTATGCTGAGAAGTTAGAAAATGATAGACTTTTAAAAAAATGGAGAACTCGATATCAAACACTTGCTGGACTTGTTTCAAAAACTAAACCGGGTTCTAAATCCAAAGCTTCAGAAATGTATGAATACTATAAAAAAGATGGAGCTATAATGAAGGATGAATATGAAAAAGGTGAAATTACTGGAAAACAATTTGAAGCTTGGATTGATAGTACAAAGTTACAAAAAGCCACTAATTAAAGTGGCTTTTTCTATTTATATATTTATTTCTCTTTCTGCTATTTTATTTGCAAAATATCTATCGTGTGAAACAAATAATATAGTTCCTTTATATTCTTTTAAATTTTCTTCAAGTAATTCTCTTGTTGAAATATCTAAATGGTTAGTAGGTTCATCTAGTATTAAGAAATTTGTTTGTTTAATTACTAATTTAGCAATTAAAAGTCTAACTCTTTCTCCTCCAGATAATTCTTTTAATCTTTTAAATACATTTTCACCATAAAACATATATTTAGCTAAAAAAGTCCTAACTTCTGTTTCACTACCGCCATGATCTTCTAAGAAATATTCTAATATTGTATTAGATTCATTATCAAACTTTATTTCTTGAGGAATATATCCAATTTTTACAGAAGGATTTATTTTTATCTCTCCACTAAAATCATTATCTTTTCCTAAAATAATTTTTATTAGTGTTGATTTTCCTGATCCATTTTTTCCTTTTAATTGTACTTTTTCTCCTCCGAAAACTTCCATATTGAAATTATTAAATATTACATTATCTCCATAATTTTTATTTAAATTTTTAATAACTAAAATGTCTTTTCCTGCTTTACTACAAGAATTTATTTTGATTGGAAGTTTCTTATCTACTCTTTTCTCTAATACTTCTATTTTCTCTAATCTTTTTTCTATTGATTTTGCTCTTTTAAAGAACATTTCGTTTCCTGCAAGTCTTCCAAATTCTCTAAGTTTTTTAATAGATTCTTTCATTTTTTCTATCTGCTTTTGTTGAGTTTTATACATTTCAAATTCTGCTAATGTTCTTCTCTCATCTTCTTCTAAAAAATATGAGTAATTACCAAAATATATTTTTGTATGTCCATTTTCTAATAATATAGTTTTAGTTGCAACTTTATCTAAAAAATACCTATCATGCGAAATTAAAAGTATTGTCCCTTTATATTCTATTAAAAAATTTTCTAACCATTCAAGTGTTTCTATATCTAAATGATTTGTAGGCTCATCTAAAAGTAATATACTAGGATTTTTTAAAAGAATAGTAGTTAAATTAACTATAGTCTTTTCCCCACCACTTAAGCTGTTATATTCTTTCTTTAAGAAATCACTATCAAATTTAAATCCTGAACAAATCTTTTTGAATTTTTCTTCTAATTCATATCCACCTAAAGCAATATACTTTTCTTGTAATTTTCCATATTTCTGAAGTAGTAATTCTAAATTCTGGTCATCATTTGCCATTTGCAATTCTAATTCTCTTAACCTGTTTTCTATAAGTGCATATTCTTTAAAACTTTCTTTTAAATAATCTTCTACTATAATATTCTCTTGCTCTTTTTCATATACTTGTTTTAAATAACCTATAGTAGAGCCTTTTCTTATATTTACCTTTCCGAGAATCTTGTTTTTCTATTCCACTAATAATTTTTAAAATAGTTGACTTTCCAGACCCGTTTTCACCTATTAATGAAATTCTTTCTCCTGTCTTAACTTCAAAGTTAACACCATCTAACACATTTTTCAGACCATAATTCTTTTTTACATTATTTAATTCTATTTCTATCATTTTTTATATCTCCTTATCTTATTATTTTTTAAGAATAACGAGATATATTTGCTATAAACTTAACTATTACAACCCTATAGCAATTATCTCGTTGTAATAGTTGCACAGCCGAAACCTCTATGTTTGGTTTCCTCCATTAATTTTTGTTTTCTATTCATTATTTTTTCCTCCAATATTATTTTACCTTATATATTTTACCACAATTATGTGAATTTGTGAATATTTTTATTCTGTTTGAGGTAGTTTTATTATATGCATTATTTTATTTCAAATAATACTCTATCATATTTATATATTGGTCTTGTGCATTTAAACAAGTGTCTATTAAAAATCCTTTTTCATTTTTATATTCCTTTAATCCTCTATAATAGAATAATTTATCTTTATCTAAAATAATAAATGGTACTATATTATTTTTTAAACATTCTTTAAAAGCAATTATTCTTCCTACTCTTCCATTACCATCTTGGAATGGATGTATTCTTTCAAATCTAAAATGAAATTCTATTATTTCTTTTATAGTTATTTTTTCTAAAGAATTATACCATTCAATTAATTTAGCCATATCTTTGGATACATTTTTAGGAAGAGAAGTTTGCATATTTCCAGCTTCATTAGCTAATTTTTTATATTCTCCAACATTAAACCATTCTTTTCTACTATCTGATGTTCCTTCTTTTAAAATTTTATGGAATTGTTTTATCATTTCTTCTGTTAATTTTTCTTCAGCTACATCTAACATATAATCAACTAATTTAAAATGATTTGCTGTTTCTAATATATCATCTACACTTGCTACTGTTTGCCCCTCAAACAAAATAGTATTAGTTTCAAAAATATATCTTGTTTGATCTTCCGTTAGTTTACTTCCTTCAATATGATTTGTGTTGTAGGCAAATATAACTTGTGTATTATGATATAAGTTTCCTTTTAGTCCCATTTCTTTTTGCTCTTTTAAGCATTCTAAAATATCTATTTTGGAAATATCAAATTTCTCATCTTCATTTTTTAATAACTCATCAATCGTTATTCCAAATGTTTCTGCTAATCTCTTTATTGATTCTATATTCGGCTCTATCATTCCAGATTCATATTTTGATATTGTTCCTGGCTCTACTTCAAGAATTTCTGCAATATCTTTTTGAGTCATTTTTTTACTTTCTCTATATGCTTTTATTTTCTCTCCTAACATAATAAAATCACTCCTTTTTTGTATATTAATATTATATCATATTATTTCCAAAAAAGAAAGTGATTATTCTTTTTTTGCTTTATTGTTTCTAAATAAGATATATAGTATTATTCTATATAAACAAATCCTTTTAAAATTGTGCAATTATACAATGCTTAAAATCGTATCTATATCTTTATCTCCCCTTCCTGATAAATTCACAATAATACAATCTTCTTTATCATATTTTTTTGCTATTCTTATAGCATATGCAACAGCATGGCTACTTTCTAATGCTGGAATTATTCCTTCTTGCTTACACAATAATTTAAATGCTTTAACTGCTTCTTCATCTGTAACGCTATCATATTTAACTCTATTTATTGATTTTAAATATGCATGTTCCGGTCCAATGCCTGGATAATCTAAACCAGCAGATATTGAGTATGCCTCTTTTATATCTCCTAACTCATCTTGCATTATATATGTTTTCATTCCATGCATTATTCCTATTTTATTATTATAAATAGCTGATGAATGTAATCCAGTTCCTAATCCCAATCCTGCACCTTCTATTCCATATATATCAACCTCTTTTTCTTTTATAAAATCTGTAAACAAACCTATACTATTACTTCCTCCTCCAATACATGCAATAATTGCTTTTGGCAATTTACCTTCTTGTTCTAATATTTGTTCTTTAGCTTCCTCACCTATAATTTTTTGAAAATATTTTACCATTTCTGGATATGGACTTGGACCTACCGCTGAGCCTATTAAATAAAAAGCTTCTTGATGGTTTATAAGATATTCAAAAGCTTCATCTACAGCTTCTTTTAAAGTTCCGGCACCTTTTGTTACTTCAACTATATCAGCACCTAAAAGTTTCATTTTTTCTACATTTACACTTTGCCTTTTTATATCTTCTTTACCCATAAATATAGTACATTTAATATTAAATAAACTACATACTGTAGCTGTTGCTACTCCATGTTGTCCTGCTCCTGTTTCTGCAATAATATGTGTTTTATTCATCCTCTTTGCAAGTAAAACTTGACCTATTGCATTATTTATTTTATGAGCGCCTGTATGGTTTAAATCTTCCCTTTTCAAATATATTTTTGCTCCATTTACATATTTAGTTAGATTTTCTGCAAAATATAATGCTGTTGGTCTTCCTACATATTGTTTCAAATAATACAAATATTGTTCATTAAATTCTTTCTCTTCCTTTACTTTTAAAAATTCCTCTTCAATTTCATTTAATTTTTCTTTTAATTCTTGTGGCACATATTGTCCACCAAATTCTCCATAATTCATCACTTTTTCCTTCTTTCTTTAAATTATTATTTTTTATTTCTTTCCAATCCCAATCAACTTCCATATATGCACCACCTCCTAAACATACAAAAAACACATGTATAAATGATTTTCTAATCACTCATACATGTGCCTATAAATATCTTTTTATATATTATCTAAAGCACGACAAACTTGTATGGGTGATTTTTATCCCATACATTCCACCAATTATTTAATTTAATATTACTTAAATTACTCATGGTATTTGTCTCCTTTATATTACTATTATATGCCAATATATTAATTTTGTCTACACTAACCCAAAATATTTTTAACTTTTTCATCAGTTTATATTTATATATTTTCCATTTAAATCCCAAACAATACCATACACTTCTTTAAAACTTTTCTAAAAAATTGATTGTCGGTTAGACTTTTGTTTTTATACTTTGTATAATTAATATATACAATCTTTAATTTGTAATTTCATTGTAGATTACAAAAATACTCTCTCCCACACAGGAAGGAGGATGATATGGCAGGGAGTATAGATATAAATGTCAATATATAAATGTACAAAAAATGGAAAATAAGAATGTACAAAAATTACAGTTATGTAAATTAAGCAGATTTGTTTTCTAATTCTTTTATTTTATCTTTTATACGATAGGATCTACCTGTAATATTAATAACATGTGAATGGTGTAATAATCTATCCAATATTGCATTTGCAACTGTTGTATCTCCAAATATTTCATTCCATTTTGAAAACGGTTTATTTGTTGTTATAATTGTACAATTTTTTTCATACCTTTTTGAAATAAGTTGAAATAGCATATTTGCACTTTCTATATCTAATGGTAAATATCCAACTTCATCAATTATCAGTAGTTTATATTTAGCATAATGTTTTAATCTTGTTTCTAATCTATTTTCTAAATGGGCTTTTTTCAAATTTAATACTAAATCGCTACAAGAAATGAAATATGTAGAAAATCTGGACTTAGCTGCTTCTATACCAATACTTGTTGCTAAATGTGTTTTACCAACACCAGGACTACCAACAAAAAGTATATTTTCATTGCTTTCAATAAATCTTAAATTAGCAAAATCTAATATTTTATCTTTATTAATAGATGGTTGAAAACTAAAATCAAATTCATTAAAATATTTAATAAATGGGAAATTAGCAACTCTAACACAAGCATTCATAGCTTTTTCATGCTTTAAATCCATTTCTAGTGTAGTAAGTTCAAAAAGAGCATCAATTACAGTTTTTTTATTTTCATTAATTAAATCAATATATTTATCAATATTATTTTTTATTTGTATTAAATTTAAATTTTCTAAATTATTCGTTAATTTAACATAGTTATTATTCATTTTATTTTTCTACCTCCTGTAAAAATGTATCATATATTTTTAAATTATTATTTGTATATTCTTCTAATTTAGCTTCATCTTTTATTGTTAGTGCTAACAACTCTTTGTAATGTTCTTTTTCATAATTAAATATTTTTTCATCAATTTTGTGTTTTACAATTAAGAATGTGTTAAAATATATGTATAAATATGAGTCAATTTGCTGAACGTTAACATATTGACCAACATATTTACTTGGAACAGAATATTTCTTATTATTGAAGTTTATCAAAGAATCTGGGTATACTAAATATTTCTTGAGTTTCTTAGTATACTGCTCTAATATTGTTTCTTTGGGAATAGGTAAGAAATATTCTTTTTCTTTTTGGAAAAGAAAAGTAGGAGTTACTCTAGTAGTTTGGTTTACAGATGTATTGACTTTAGAATTAATCATATATATTAAATCAATTAATTCTTTTTCATCCTCAAATTCATGGTTATATGGAATTAGCCATTCAATAAATTTATTACATGTTTCAACTTTTCCTTTAGTTTTTGGAGTTCTAGGTTTACATCTTTTCACTTTGAACCCCATATCTTTAGAAAAAGCTAAAAATTTTGAATTTACTTTTCCAGTATTAATATCCATTACAGAAGCCATATTATCAAACAGTATTTCTTCAGGAACACCACCAATAAATTTAAAAGCATTAATTAAACATTCAAAAACATCTTCTCTAGTTTTTTCTATTCTATATTCATAATACACATATCTAGAGTTTCCTAACTTAAAACTAAATACATTAAAGTTAAAAATCTCTCCATTTTTACTTATCAAAGTCATATCTTCTTTCCAGTCAACTTGTGCTTGCTTACCGGGAAGGGTTTCATATCTAACTGTTTTAGAATTATTTTTATTAACTAAAAATTTATGTTTAACAACGTATTTATGGAAATTAGAATATGTACCAATATTTAGAATATGTACCAATATTATCAAAAGAATATTTATCTACTAAAAATTCATAAACACTTTTAATATGAATTCCTCTATATTGCAATTTTTCTCTAATTATTGAAGAATATTTATCAAGTTTAGATTTTTTATTCCTTGTTTTATCACCTCCTGTGTATCCATCATTATATTTTTTTACAGTTCTCCTATCGCAACCATATTCTCTAGCTAATGCTGAATAATTTGGCTTTAGATTCATTTCTTTTAAAATCCTTAATTGAGCTATTAGTTTTTCCATTTTTTGTATACCCCCCAGTAAAAAAGTATACAAAAAAGAATGTATGTTTGTACATCGTTATTTTCGATTTTTCATACATTCTTATATTATCATTTTTATTTGGAGGTTTATTTATGAATAATTTTAGAGAAGTTAATGATGATATTATAAAGGAATGGTTAGAATTTAGAGAGGAGACTGCATTTTGCAATATGACACCTCAAGATAAAAAATATTGTATTTATTTTGATGAATTGGCTGAAAAAATTTTAAATAATGTGCCAAAACAAAATAAAAAATATGTTCAAAAACAACTTGATCTGCTTGATAAAAATTTTATGGACTATCTTTGCTACTGGAATGAAAAGTATTACAGAAATGGATTTGTAGATGGTTCTCAGTTAGTTATGGGATGCTCAGAAAAATAGTAAAAGGCGAGATTAATTCTCGCCTTTTTTCTTATAGCCATTTATTTATTTCTTCTAATATTTCCTTTCTTTGCACTAAAAATTTATCAAGTTTAGTTCCCACTTCTTCTATACATTTACTATAATTATTATTAAAATAAAGAGTAAATCTTTTACTTATTGAATCCTTATATAATTCTAACCATAGATTTGTTTCAATAACCACTCCTAATTTATTTTCAATTCCAAATATATCTATTCTGTCTTTAATTAAATCGTCTGGATTTAGCATAAATTGAAATAAATCTACTGGAATATATATAGTCTTCTCACCTTTAGCTTTACGCAACGATATTTTATAATCATTAAGTGCTATTTTTTTTCTAATTGAAACATGCGATGTTTCAAATTCCAATTTACTTCCTAATAAATCCATCTTTTTATTTTTTATCATATATAAATAATTATTTTGTTCAAATTCACTTTCTATTATAAAAAATAAAACCCAAATAATACTCCATACTTTTTCTTCATCTAACAATTGTTTCTCTATTAAATACTTTCTAATTAATAAATATCTAAAAAATACTTTTTTTAATTTTCTTGGATTTATAAAATTAATTTCTGTTAAAAATTTTTCTATTTCATTAATTTTATTTTCATCTAATCCTTGAAAAATTGTCTTTAAAAATAAGCTTAAATTAAGTGCCTTATTAGGCATATTGAACGATATTGGAAATATTTTATCTAAGAAACTTTCAGCTTTATTTATTTCGTTATTATATTTATTCATTAAAGCTAATGAAACTGCATTTTTATCAATTCCAAAAATAAATATAACATCTTGTACAGAAAGCAATAATTTAATATTATAAATTATATTAAGCATATTATCACTATTGCATCTATCCAAATCATCTATAAAAACTATAATTTTTTTATTTTTCTTTTCTATATACTTTTTCACTTTTTCTTGAAATGTTTTAATAAAATTATCCATATTATTACTTGGATCTATTTCTTTTTCTAATTGTTCAAAAGCCTTTTCCATATCATATGATACAAGTGGAATATTTACATTTATTCCTTTTCCTAATATAATAAATGCTTGTAATAATCCTTTTCGTGTTGTATCATCCAATTTTATTTTTTCAAGAATTTTATTTAATATTTTTATACTTAAATTGCTATAATCACTTTCTTCTTTCCACATATCTATCCATATTTTTTCATATTTATCATTTTCTAGTTTTTCAGCAATAGTCTTCATTAGAGAAGATTTTCCATTTCCCCATTCTCCATAAATTGCAATCATATTATTTTTTGATAATAATTCACTATCAGCTTTAATAAATTTTGCTATTGAATTAGCTTTCTCTAAGCTTCCTAAAAAGTCATTAGTCTCATTTAAAATAATTGGTTCTTCTGTTAAATTCATGTTCTTTCTCCTTTTTTTATACTTTTAATTATTTTATCTATTTTCTCTAATTGTTTTTGAGTAAAATATTTTTTAAAAAATATTTTACAATAGTTATCTACTATTTCCTTTTGTACATTGATGCTTTCTATTTCTGTTTTTATGCCTTCTATAAAAAAAGTACTTAATTCTTTTTCTTCTTCAATTCTAATTTTAAATAAATCGTCTGGCTCTCCTAGTATCTTTTTACTGTACTCTTTTATATCTTCAATTTTACTTTTTAATATGGTCAAAACATTTATTGTATTTAAAAAAATGATGCCACTAACCAAAAATATTTCATTATTTAATTTTTCTAAGTTTAATTTTGTACAAACTGCATCTATATATAACAATACAATTTGATAAACAAGAAAAAGACTCAAATATAAATTAAATAATCCTTTTAAATCATCTTCTTTTTCTATTAAATATACAAACTCACTTACTTTAGTGGCATGAGAATATCTGCATAAACATTTATAAATATATGTTAAAATGCCTTCCTCGAGTGTATTTTCAAATATTTCATCTTTTTCTATGATGCTGAAATATTTATTAAAGTTTTTGCTAACATATTTTCTAACCTCACTCATTCTATCTTTTTCTATATCTTTAATTATCTTATTATATGATTCCATCATATCCTGATTATCTTCTAAAATAATTGCCTTTAATAACATTTCATAAACATTTCTCAAACATGGTAATGCAACATTGACATGATTTGTCTCTATCATTTTCATAATACTAATAAGTAATTCTCCTGATGCATAAAGATTATTTTTACATGAATTAACCATATTATCTTGTTCTTCTAAAACCTTTAGTATCTTTTTTATTTGTTTTATATACATTTTATCATATATTTTTATAATTTCATTTATCTTGTCCATCTTTCCTCCAACAAAAAAGCAAAATACAATGTTCAAATATACATTAATATTTTGCTTTTCTTTAGTTTAATTATCTAGTTCTTCGTCTTCATTTTCAAATTCTACATCATTATCATGTTTTTCTCTATTACAATGTCTATGTAGCAATTGTGCATTTTCTTTAATTGTTTCTCCTCCAAATACAAATGCTTCAATATGATCAACCTCAGCATCATCTATACTTAGTATTTCATTTCCACAATATGAACAAACATATCCTTCATGCCATAATTCTTCTTTTGTTTCTTTAGAAAATGTTCTTTCTACGCCATAATCACCTTTTTTACCAATAATTTTAGAAAGTAATTCATAAACTTTCATTATTCTTCCAATAACTCTTACCTTTGATCCTGTTGCAGCATAAGTATAATCTTGATATTCTGGATCAGTCATTTTCATTTCTTTAATTTTTTTTCTTATTTCATCTGAATGCACCATAATATCATGATTGTTAAACATAGAAAATCCAATAATAATTGAATCATAAGTTGAGCCACTAAATTTATTCATCATTTTTCCTTTTGCTCTGTCATATCCAAAAAAAGCATCTTCTCCAAGTACTTGTTTAATAATATCTATATTGGAATTATATTCTTTCTTAAACTGTTCAATTTCTTCTTTTGAATCGTTTTGATGTTTTTTCATATACAAGTTTAATGTTTTAGATATTGAACTACTATATTCTTGAAAATTCTTTAATGCAAAATATCTTAATATTGTTTCCTGATAGTTTTTTCTCTTATTCTCAGTTCCTATAAGAAATGCTAGTGTCTTATTGCTTCCTGAAATATCTTCTAGCAAACTATTAAAACTACCTCTATATATACAATTTCTTAATTCTTGTGGTTTTAAACTTGTAGAACCTTGATTTAACCTTGCAAATATTTCATATTTTAATTCTTGTGATTCTTTTTTTATAACTATTGAATGAATACTTGTATTTTTAATTGTTCTTTGAACTGCTTTATCTAAATCTGCAAATCTTTTTCCATTAAAGTCAGTATATTCTTCTAAGTTTTTTAATGCAAATTCATTTTTTAAAAATTTCACAAATGAAGTTAGTCTTTGTTGTCCATCTATTATAGAAAGTGTACCATCACTCTCTTCACAAAGGTAAACTGTAGGAATTGGTATTTGTAATAAAACAGATTCTATTAATTTTGAAGCTTTTTTCTCATCCATAATATAATCTCTTTGATAATCTGGTTGTGGAATTATATCTCCGTCATCAAACATTTCTTTAATTATACTTAAAGGATAGTCCTTTGTATCTGTATACACTTTTTTTATATCTAATTCTTCCATTTATTTTTTCTCCTTTATTTTTTATTATTCTATCATTTTTTTATTCAAAAATAAACATTTTTTATTTTTTTCATTTATTATAAAAACTAGGAACTTTGTTTAAAATTCCTAGTTCTTAAATTAGTTGTTAATTTGAATTATTTTTGACATTATTTCTCTTTGATTTTCTATTTTTTCATAAAAATCTAATTTTTTCTCTTCAAATTCATTTATAGTTTCTATGATCTTTTTCTGCTCGTCTAATTCTGATGGTACAGGAATCTTTATTATCTTTAAATTATCCACTGACATAACATTTTGAAGTCCCAAGCCATGACTTTTTTTTCTGAATTCATCTGCAATATGTTCTAAACATATTTTTAAATATTCTGGAATAATATTATCTTTAGCCCTAAATCTTAATAAAGCCTGATTAATTATGCCTTTTTCCATGTTATCTGGTGCAATAGCAAATTTTCCTATTGTTCCAGAACAACTCATTATTATATCCTTAGGTTTTAATTCAAATCCTTGCATTTCTTCAAATTTTTCTTTAGTTATATAATATCTACCAATAGAAAAATCATTATTTATAGCATGTTTTTGTTCATATATTTTATATCCTGATGACACAAATATTTCTTTCTTCAAAGACCCTCCAAACGGTCCTCTTTTAAAATCTGCATAATTGCTTAATTCTCTCTCTTCATATCCTTTAGTATATAGTTGAGAAACATAATTTTCTATTTGAACATCTATATTTGTTACTTCACTTTCTATAGTTGATATATTATTACTGCAATCAAAATACTCTTTTACAATTTTAGTTTGTACATTTATTGGTGGAACTGGTACTTTTATCATTCCTAAATCATCTGGATATACATGAGGCTGTCCTTGCCCTTTTTGCAACATATAAATTTCTGATTGATATGTTTTTAATAATACATATAAATATTCTGTCAAAACTTTACTTTCATCATATGATTTTATTGTGGTACAATCAGATGCAAATATTTCTTCACTCCAATAGTTGATATATCCTGCATTTGCTCCTGATGCGCTAACTGTTATAATATTCGGTTCTCTATTAGATGTATCATGATAATAAGCAAGTGTTTTTCCCCCTGCAACTACAGGTATTTTACCTGGCCTAGTATCTTTTTCCGTTATAGAAGTTCCTTTTTGTAAAATAGATACGCTTTTTAAGTACTCTTTATTATACTTACTATCAATATTAATTCTAAAATCTGGTATTAAAGAAATATCGTAATTACCAGAAAAATTACCTAAATTAAGGAGTTTATTTGTATTACAACACTTAATATGTTCGATTAATTCCTCTGGTATATTAGGATATTCATTTAAAAACGATTTTCTTATATAATAATTTGCCTTAGATATATTTTCATTTAATATATCATCGTCATATAAGCAAGTAGTCATTTTTCCTTCTTCGTCAGTAAAATAGTGAATTCCTTCATATCCTCTACGATTAGAGAATTCATATCCTAAAAACTCTTTTTCTTTTTGTTTCTCTCCTGTATTTATCAAGATAGTTTTATTGTTAAAAGTCATTAAGTACAATATTATTTTTTTCTTCTCACAATCATTTATATATTCCCTAAATTTTTCAGTATTTACAAAACTATTATTTCTTTCTTTAAAAGTCTTTTTATACGAGTTACACATATTTATGTATATATCGTTGTTTTTAATGACATCATTAATATCATTCTTTAACAAATTAATATAGTCACTTACGGATAAATCTTCAAAATACTCTTCTACATATTTCTGAATAACATTTGGTATTTCATTATACGCAAAATCCTTAAATGTTTTTAAAAAATTTACAACTAGATCTTCACATATTAAATAGTCTAATTCTTTTCTTTTCTTTAAGAAAAGAATTATTGTATTCGTTCCTGTAGCCATAAAAGTATTAGACCCCATTTTCGCAATACCTTTAATGTAGAAATTTTTTAATATGAGCTCTCTTGTTTTTTCATATAAAGCTCCTGTATTTGTTAATATTGAAGCTGGCAAAATCACAGCTGCACAACCACCAATTTTTAATAATTGATATGCTCTTTCAACAAACATACATTCAATTTCTGAACTATTTTTTGTTAAATACCTATATAAATTAAAATCATCATCATTAGAAGGAAGCGTTTGTCTAAAAGATGTAACAGAGTATGGTGGATTAGCTATAACAAAATCAAATTTTTCATTTAAATTTGAGTCATTTTTTAGCTTATCTATATATTTTGAAGACGAAAACTTATCTAAACCATCAGCCAATATGATATTTGCATCTCCATCTCCATTTAAGAAAGTACTAATTTTGGCAGCTTTTACAAGTCTATAGTCTTTTTCTACTCCGTAAACATATTGTTTTGCCCATTCAAAGACACCTTGCATTGAATCCTTATCATCTGTTTGTTTCCATTTTTCCAAACAATTTTTAGTAGACCTTTTCAAATAAGTAGTATCATATTCATTTATAATTTTTTGTATAATATCCATATACTCGGTCAAAAAATGCCCCGTTCCACATGCGTAATCTATTGCAATTGGTAAAATTTCATCTCTATTTAATTCAACATTATCATCTATTACTTTTTTTAATGGTAAAGATGAAATCATAAATCTAGAAATTGGAACAGGTGTGAAAAATTGTCCTGATTCTTGTTTAATACTCGTATTTAATAACAATTCAAAAAAATTTCCTAGAAACTGTTGTTTATGTCCATATCTAAATTGATATGGTTGTAATAATTCTACTACTTCCTTAACAACTTTAGCATTATCTTCAAAAGATTCTTGATTATATACTTCCTTAAAAGCAAACTCTGAATTCTTTTGCAATCTTAAATCTTGGAACATTTTCTTTATTATATCTTTTGTTTTTTCATTTAAAACTGCAATATTTTTATTTATTTCTGAGTCTGAGTAATCTGTTACTTCTATATTTAAAAATTTTCTCATGCCTTGTCTATATAAATCCTCTAGTTTTGATTGCATACTTACATATGTAGAATCTTCATTCCATTGGAATTCAACCTCTTCATCATCATTTCTGTCTTCATCAATTATTTTACAAATAAATAAATTTAATATCTTATTAAATGCATTTGGTTTATCAGAAACAGAATTATGCCTCAAAATTTCTAGAAATTGGTTAAAAATTCGTGAACTTGTTTCATCTGTTAATTCCTCTAATTCACCCCTTAAGATTTTTTTTGTTTCAATATTATATGGCGTTATATAGTCTTCAAATATTCCATTTTTCTTAAATATTTTATTCCAGTAATCAAACAATTCTTTTTTATTTGATAGACTTTTCCATTCCTCTTCAACTTGTATAATCGCATTTTCAAAAATAATTTTATTTTCTTTTAAGTATGAAGCATATAAACACAAATATTCTGTACTTTTTTCTTCCCAACAATATGAAAACAATTGTCCCTTTGATTCTCCGTCCTTATTTGATGTTAGCATATTGCTTTTTTCTTTTTCAAATTCTTTCCCATATGTTTTACATTCTATCATTAAATATGCTTTATTATCTTTTTTTACCATAATGTCTAATCTTCCTGAAGTTCCATGTCCTGAAGGCCATGAATGTTCTAACTCTATACATTCAGGCTTATAACCTTTTTCAAGTAATCTATTAACACATTCTAGAACAACAAAATTTTCTTGTTGTGAAAAATTAGATGTAGTTTTGCTTGAAACGCATATTTTAGGAAAACCATTATTATTTTCATAATCGATTAATTCTTGATCAAAGTTTATTGTTATTCCGTATTCTCCACTATATTTTTTTTGCCATATTTCTTCACTACCATTTAATAATGAAAACCCTAATTGTTTTATTAAACTTCTTACATATTCTTTGTTTACTGACATTTATTTTCCCTCCTTGACACTATTCTCTATTAATTCAGCTATATATTTATTAATACTGTATCCACGATTCTTGTCTTTCTTCTTATTAACTTTTTTTCTAACTTTTTTATATAATTCGTCACTAATTCGCAAGGGGATAGTTATTTTTTCCTTAGTAGGTATATCCTTTTCTTTCATATTTCCTCCGTATTTTGATATCATAATATTATAATATTATGATATCAAAATATTAACAATAAATTAAGTTATTGTCAATAGAGTTTTATTAAAAAATCTCATATTTTCTTATCTCCTTCTTTTTCTTTTGTTCTTTATTCTGTTCCTTATTTTCTACTTCCTTAATCTGCTGTTTCATTTCTGGAACATTATTACAAATTACATCACAAAGTTTTATTTCTTTCTTTACCTTCTTAAGCATATCTGTAACAAGAATAATATCTTTAGTAATAGCATCTTTATCTTCTTCATTATCGCATTTGTTTCTGTGATAATATAACTTATTTCTTTTATTAAGAATTATTTGTTTTTCTTTAAGTTTCTTTGCTTTTAGTTCATCTACTGCATCTGTTGTTTCTAACTTATATTTACACATAAATCTAATCTGTTCTGAATAGAATTTCATTTTCTTAATAGCTTTTTGCATTTCTGGTGTTAGCTTGTATTCTATATTATTCTTTTTATGAAAGCCTAATAAAAACTTATAATAGTAATATAATGCAATTATTCCTTTAGGCTTATATTTTTTCTTTATGCTACTTTTAGACGAATAAAACTTTGCTTTCATAACTCTATAAGGAACTATATCTGGTCTTCAAACATAATCATTTTGAAGTATTCTTTTTGTTATATTATCAACAGAATATTCTTCTCCAAATGCTCTTTCAACTCTTATATTTCTTTTATAAGGTTCTCTCCTTACAGATAATTTTCCAGCTCTATAGTAGTAATGATATCCCATTGACTCTAATATTCTGTGAAAGTCTTTTGTAGTATAAGAATTCTTAATTGCATAATCTAAATCTTCTTTAACTTCTTTATGATAATCACTTTCTTGTATATGCTTTTTATAGAAGTTTTCAAAGTTTATTCCAGATTTGCATTTCTTTTCTTCTAATACACTTAAACCATATTCCTCACAAAGTTCATCTGATGTTTTTCTTAATAATGCTGTATTTTCAAAATTACTATAATACTTATATCCATCCTTAAATGAAACTGAATTAATAACAAAATGATTATGAAGATGTTTAGTATTTAAGTGAGTAGATACTACTACTTGAAATCTATCTCCCCACATTTCTTCTGCAAGTCTTACTCCAATTTCATGAGCAATTTCTGGTGTCACTTCGTTTTCTTTAAAAGATTGCTCTGCATGAAATGCTAATATGCCATCTGTTTTGTGCCAGAAATCTTTTGCATTTCTCATTTCTTCTACTGCTGAATCGACATCACAATTTATACCTGTTGTATAAAATTGTTTTTCTGTTTTATCTGCATTAGTTGCATACATCATTACTTGTCTTATGCTATCATAATCATCTACTCCATTTTCTAAATAATCATTTTTTGTTTTTTCTTCATTTGTTGTATAGTCCATCACATGATCTAATCTTTTTTCTACTTTCCATATTTTTGTTGTAGCCATAATTTTCTCCTTTCTAAAAATAAAAAGGGGCTTGGGGAATTTCCCCATTTTGAATTTCGAGCTACAGAAATTCATTGCTTGCTGATACATAACTTATAACTAAAATATGGAAGGAAATGCCCAAATTCTTTTCAAAAATTCAGGCATTATTCCTTAAATTTAATCATCATAAATGCATTCTTTTAGTACAATTTCTTCTACACAATTGCTTATATTATTCATTAGTCCTACCCACTTCATTTGATCTTTTTGTTTTAATTCTTCAGTAATCATTTCTCTCTTTTTGAACTCTTCCATAAGCTGTTTGTATCTTTTATTAGCTAACTCTTGTACTTCTTTTAAATGATCTATTAAAGTATCTTCACACTTCATAATTTCATATTGTATATGCTTATTTTCCTTTAAATAATTAAGTCTTAACCTTCCATATTTATCTAATCTAAAATCCTTATATTTTTTTGGTAATTCCAATTTAGGATAATAATAATCTCCTACTTTTTTATAAGTTATATCCATAACTTTCCTCCTTTTTATTTACTTTTCTAAAATTTTATATTAAAATATATTTATAAACATTTGGGTTAGTATTTTAGTTTGCCGACTTATACTAACTCTTTTCTTTTGTCTTTTCCAAAGATGATTATTCCTCTACACATTTCATAAAGTCTTGATATTATTGAGTCTACTATTTCTTCATTGTTATTACATAAAAGTCTTTTTCTTAACTTTTCCTTGTTATAATTTGTTGTAATTATTATTGGTAAGTTGTTTTCATATCTATTATTTACTATTGTAAATAGTTTTTCTAATGTCCATTCACTAGGTCTTTCTTTACCTAAATCATCAATTATTAACAATGGAATCTTTGAATATTTTTCAATAACATCACTCTCACAATCGCCATCAATTTTGTAAGTGTCCTTTATATCATTTAGTAAAGTTATTAGTGTTCCAAATATAACTGGTATTTCATTTTCTATTAAGTAATTTGCAATACTAGCTGCTAAATGTGTTTTACCTGTTCCAACTCCTCCAGTTATAAATAAGCTTCCTTTATTATCACCTTTTACAAAATTCTCTGCATACCTTTTTGACTTTTCATAAGCCATTCTATTGTCATTATTAGTCATATAATTTTCAAAATTATATTCCATTAATCTTTTGTTCATTTTGCTATTTAAGTAATATCTCTTTCTTAGCATCATCTTTCTGTTATACTCCCTTTTATATTCTATTGCAGCTCTTCTATCATCAACCTTTTTCCAATATATCTTTGCTTTCATGCAGTCACATCTTACAGGTTCTCCTGATAGAACGAACTCTCTATCTCCTACTATAAAACTCATTGTCTTTTGTTCTAATTCCTTTCCACAGAATTTACATTTTTTTCTTTTAATTGTTCTTGTACTTATCATATAAATTTCTCCTTTCATAATTAAAAATTGCTTTTTTAGTCTTTAAATCCACTATCATTTTCTATTCTAATCTTTTCTTCTCTATTCTTATCTTCTGCGTTATCTAACGTTACAGTAACGTTATTTATCATTTGTTTATCTCTAAATCTTTGCTGTCTTTTCCTGTTGTCTTCCTTGATTTTTTCGAGCTTATCAAGATTTTGGTAAACATCCCAATTTTTAATATAGATTGTTCCATCTTCTACGAATATCATGTGAAGATTCACTAGTTGTTGCATAATCGTTGTAAGTTTGTTTACTGTTTTGTTCATAATTCTTGCAAGATCATCTATTGTTATTGGAATATTCTCACCAAGTAGAACTGCTCCATGTGCATTACACTTTGCAGCTAATGCTAATAGTTGAAACCATACTCTACAATAGGTGTCCCCATCCCTACTATTTAGTAGTTTTTTAATTTTTTCATTGTCAAATATATCTGCCTGTATCTTAAACCAATGAACTTCAACCATTTTTCTTCCTCCTTTTCTATCTTACTGAGGCTCGTTCTTTTTCACATAGATATTCATCCAGTGCTTTTACTCTAAATAAGAACTTACCGCCTACTTTTGAATATGGTATTTGTTTTTTCTTTACCAGTTGATTAATTAACCAATACGATATTCCTAAATAGTCTGCTGCTTCTCTCATTGTTAGAGTTATTCTTTTGACTTCCTGAAATTCCATATACATTCCTCCTTTCTTTTGAAATTTTATCTTCTTTGTTGACAATTTATCTTTTGTATGGTAAGCTATTATTGTAAGTAATCAATTACTTGTTTTGTACTGTAATTTTACTTGAAAGTCAAGTCCTGACTGGATTTTGTTTCCGTAATCGATTTCATATAATAATCACTTACTTGAGGAGATTATATCAGTAAGCGATTATGTTTGTCAAGGGCTTACTGTAATTTTTTATAAATTTTTAGGAGGTATTCGTATGAGCCTTAATTTCAGTGCATTTGAAGAAAAAAATATTTTTAAATTTGCTAAATATGAAATTAAAGAAATAAGCAAAACTAAATATATAGTTCCAGATAGTATAAATAAAAAGCACTCTAGTGGTGCTCCATTAATTGATATAGAAAAAGACTTTGAAGAATCTATTTTAATAGATTTATTAAATATTGGTAAATTAGCTTTTTATAATGAGAACGATATAGAAATAAGTGTTTTAGACTTTGTAAATAAATATTCTACATTAGGATTAATAAACGATTTATCTTTAAATAAATACTTTTTCTTAGACGATAAAATAGTTTTAAAAGATTATAACTATATTGGAAATTCTGATTTAACAACAGTAGTAGATAGAAAGAAATATTTTAAATTGTTCTTCCCTACTTGCGATGATAGTCAGATAAAAGAATTAATAAATGATGCAATTAAATTAGCGGAAACTCCTGCCATGGAAAAATACATATTATCTGATGTAAATAAATTATTAGCAGGATCAAATTTATATTGTGAGCCTCTAGATATGTTTATTCAATATGCTAAATACTTATATAGTTTATTAAATAATATTTCTAATGAAGATAATTACAATATAGACGAATTATTAAAACAATTTGAAATTAACAATATTAAAATGAGTTTATCTAGAAAAGAAACTTTATGTATTGAATTTCAAATCACTTGTTTAAAACAATATGTTGATTATTACTTTGCTAAAACAGTAGCCAAAGATATAAATTTATTAAAGATATGTAAATTCTGTAATAAAGCTTTTCTTGCTGTTAATCCTAAAGCTGAATATCATACTCCTCAATGTAAGAATAAGGCTAATGTTTATAAAAATAGAGCAAAAAATAAATAGAAGCTTTTTAGCTTCTATTATTTTTAATTAATTCATGCATTTCATTTTTCACATACTTATGAATACTATTGAATGGTACTAACTTTAAATTTCTTCTTTCTTTAATTAACTTTTGTAAAAAAATTAAATCCTCCTTTTTAGGCTTCTTAATTTTAATTATTTCAATTTGATTTTTCCTTTCTTGTAAGTTCTCATTATACTTTCTGTATTCTACCCATATTTGAATTAACCAAACCAACATCTCAGAAGCCAAAATAATACCAATTATAAAGTTTAGGACAGAATCTTTGCATTTTATAATTATATATATACAAAATAAAATAACTATTACTCCCCAAAAGATTAAACTATTTATTTTAGTAATTTTTTCGTCCCATTTAGTGTTCTCTATCTGACAATTAAATATTATTTCATTTTCTGTTTTTCCATCATTTTTGGTATACCAATCTTTTACACCAGCTGGCTCATCTTCACCAGTATTATTCTTTTGTATTTCAAATTCATTATAATTTTTCTTACAAAACTTTTGGGCACTTTTTATAATTTTTTCAGCATAATCTGGAATAGTAAATTCAAAAAGCTTAGTATCAAATATTTCTCTTGCATTAGCTGCATTTTTAATACATTTTCCCTCTAACCAAGATAAAAAAACACAAAATAAACTGATTAATGCAACTATTAATCCGTTAAAATTTATTATTGAAAAAATAGCAATAACAATTACAGCCACCATTCTAATAATAAATAAAATATTAGAAAAATCAAACATTTTTCTTGCATAAAATTGTAGCATCAACATTTCATCATCATTCTGTTTTCGATTAAATTTTTCCCACATCTTTTATTCTCCTATAATTTTCTTTATAAATTTTTAAATTTTCACTATTGATTATGTCCAAAACCAATTTTCCATGGCAATTTCTCAATCTTTTACCACTACCACATGGGCATGAGTTATGTCCCCTATATGGCTTAGTGCAAATATATTCCAATATTTTTTTTGCTATATAATCATTTTCTACATTCCAAAACTCTCGTAAAAATTCTAAAATTCCCTTTTCTCCATGAGAATGATCCTCAAATGGAAATACTTTATATTTTTGATAAAAAATATATGAAATAAAATATTTTATAACATATTCATCTATCCATTCGTAAATAGAATGATTTCTCAAATATAATTCCTGTTCTAAATCTGTTGCTAAACATAGCTTAGAATTATTATATATATGACCATAACTCATTTTAATTCTTTTGCATATATCGAAAACTTCTGGAATACCAGAATCTATGAGCTTAATTTTTATTTCAAAACTATCATTTATATATTCGTCTCTACATTTACACTCTATGTGAATCTTTCCATTTATTTCATTCATACTTTCTGAATATATAAGTTCTGGAAATCTTTTTCTCAATTCTTCTTGATTTATTTTACTTTCCATGGTTTAGGACCTCTATCAATTATTCTTGGACTGGATAATTTATAATAATCTTCTACTAAAGTATTTCCAATAATATTTCCAATACTTCTAGCATATTCAACATTATTATCATCCAAAATTTCTATAATAGTCTTATCAAGAGTTGCAACCCATTCAAAAAATAATTTTGCACGTTCTGGATCGTCATTCCAACTATCAACTAAATTATCTATTGGATTAACTGGATTCCACATCTCCCATTTTCCGTTATTTTTACTTATAGTTACCTTTGAAAAATACATTGTTCTAAAATTCGCCTCAGTTAATTTCTGATATTTAGAATATACTTTTAATTCCTCTAAAACAATTGAAATTACTTGCAATACGTCAGCATTATATGGAATAAGATTCCTTTTTGCAGTATCAAGAACAATTGTTGAAATAATTGCTGAAATAGGTTTTAATTTTTCTTTTTCTTTTCCTAATTTTGAAAAATGCACATCTCTTGCTCTTTTTAATAGTTGAATAGCCATCTGTAAAGAAGTTTTGTTGAAATATTCTGGTACATCTTCTACTGAGTTGTATATAGTTTTATTGCTTTCAAATATTTTTCTTTTTCTTTCAATTCTTCCTACATCTGCAAAAGGTTTGTTAATCTCATTAAACCATTCTACATATGCTAAAGGATTAGAACTAATCCAATTAAATTCACCATTTTGTTTTACTTCAGATATTTCAATAGCAGTATCTACATACTCTGCTTTACAACCTTTTTGAAGCATTTTTATTTTAGTTTCAGCATTAGTTAATGCTGAAGGAACAACATCAATATTAAATCCTAAGCTCCCATAATCTGCATAGTTTATTGTTATACATCTATCATAAAAATCTAATTTTGAACAATAATCCTCGTTTTTTTCTAACATTCTTTTTAAATCATCTCTAACTTTAACTTGAGTAGTTTCATCTCTATTTTTATTAAATAAGCATATAGAATCTAAATCATAGTTTCTTTCTTGTTGCTCTTTATAAGGCCTTACGGTTGTACCAATTGAAAAAGATCCATGTGGATGAAAGATAATTTCTTCATCTATAGATTTTAAATAATCTCTTAAAGATTCATATTTTTTCACAGCATTTTGGTGCATCGCTGGAGTTAAATCTAATTTGCTAATTAATTCTTCAATTTCTAATTTTCTTTTTTCTCTCATAAGTTTCTCCTCTCAAAAAAGTAAGGGAAAAAGCCTCATTTTATTATGAAGTTCTTTCCCTTTTTATCATCCTAAATTATTATTCTTATTTCCATCTGGTTTTGAAGATATATATTCTTTATGATTTTTGTCATGCTTAACACAGTAATCTTCATTGTAAGATGAATTACCTGTTTTTAGTCTACTAATTAATTCTTTGTCAGACATTATCCTATTATTTCTTGTATCCTGAAATTGCACATTTCTGCCTGTTTTTGTCTCTTTAGTAACTATCAATTTTGATTTTGCCATTGTACATTTCCTCCAATCTTTAGTAAATAGTCTAAATGTTACAAAAATATTTCAGTAATATTAATTTTATATTACATTTTCCTAAATCTATTTACAAAATTGGATTCTAATGCTATATTTCAAATTAGATAAAAGTACAAAAGAATATTTTGTAATTAGAAAAGGAAATATATTTTCTTTGATTTAGCCATCTAGATTATATATTTTCTTTTTTCTTTTGTCAAGATATCCACAAAAATTTTGTTTGTTCTTGTCAATTTTTTTTATTTTCTTAACTTTTATATTACATTTTATCTAGTTTTTTATTGTTCTATATAAGTTATTTTATGAATTATATTGTAATCTTTGTAACACTTGAAAAATAAGCAAAATCCACTAGTATTCATCAATAATTAGATGTATAATAATCACAATTAAATATGAAACTCTCACCCTTGGTTATGCCTGAAAGGAGGTGAAAAAGGCAATGGCTGGGAGTATTGAAAAAAGAGGTGAAAATACTTATAGGTTAGTAGTATCTACTGGTAAAAATCTTGATGGATCAAGAGCAAGAAGAACAAAAACTATCCATGGTACTCGTAAAGATGCTGAAATAGCACTTGCAGAGTTTGTTACAGAAGCTAATCGTGGATTAGTACCTGAGGGGAAGCCAGTAACTTTTGAAGAATTCTATCATATTTGGCAAGTAAACTATGGCACAAAAGATTTAGCACCATCTACTTATAACAGATATGTTGGAATGCTAGAAAGCAGAATTCTTCCATATTTAGGCTCTTTTACTTTAGAAAAAATCAAACCTACAGATCTTATGAAATTATATGATATGCTAGAACAAGATACACAAATAAAAAGACTTGCTAAAAATAATGGAGAAAGAACTTTGAAACCATTATCTAAGAAAACTATTCTAGAACATCATAGATTAATAAGTGCTATGCTACACAAAGCTGTATATTGGCAACTTATACCTTATAATCCTGCTGAAAGAGTTCAACCACCAAGAGCACCAAAAGCTCAACGTAGATTCTATGATGATGAGCAATGTAAAGTTCTTCTAAAAGGATTAAATGAACTTGAAGAACACGAAATGAAGTATAAGGTCGCTATTATTCTTACAGTATTTACTGGAGTCAGATTAGGTGAATTAATGGGCCTTGACTGGGAAAATATTGATTTCAAGAACAAAGAAATAACTGTAAACAAATCAAGTCAATATTTAGCAAGTACGGGAGTTTATACAAAACCACCTAAAACACCTAGTTCTTTTAGACATATTTCTATACCTGATTCTGTCATCGAAATACTAGAGGAATATAAAATATGGTATGATGGTCAAAAAGAGCTTTGTGGCGAATTCTGGGAAGAATCTAATAGGTTATTTATACAAGATAATGGCAAACCTATGCATCCCGATACAGTAAGTAAATGGTTTGTTAAATTTGTTCAGAAGATAGGACTACCTTATTTGAATTTTCATGGTATCAGACATACAAATGCTACTTTACTTATTTCACAAAATGTTGATGTAGCAGTTGTAGCTGCAAGATTAGGACATGCTCAAATTAGTACAACATTTAACTTTTATGTCCATCCACTTGCTTCTCACAATAGAAGTGCAGGTATAGTCTTGCAAAATTTATTAGTAGATAAAAACTAATATACTTATTAGCTAAAACTCTTGATTTCAATAAGTTCAAAAATTGCTTTTTTTAAGATTGTAAATGAGGATTTATGCTATTTTATGAGCTTTATAAAAGCTTGTGTCCCCAAGCTGTCCCCATTTACGTCAAAATTACATCAGAGACAAAAAAATAAGAGTCTGCAATCTCTTGCGACTCTAATTAAATTCTTGGTTGCGGGGGATAGACTCGAACTATCGACCTTCGGGTTATGAGCCCGACGAGCTGCCAACTGCTCCACCCCGCGATTTGTTGTTTGCTTACTTAGTATAACTCCATTATTGTCTTTTGTCAATACATTTAAACAATTTTTATCTTTTAATTTTAATATATTACTATTCCATTGTTAATAGTTATTCTAATACTTCATTAAACTTCTATTTGTTCTTTAAGGTCGTTATATTTTGCTTCACCTATTCCTTTAACATTTTGTATATCTTCTATTCTTCGAAAACTTCCATTTTCCTCTCTATACTTAATTATTTTTGCTGCTGTGGATGCACCTACTCCTGGTAACCTTTGTAATTCATCCTCATCTGCTGTATTTATATTTATTTTTTCTTCCTTTATATTATTTTCAATATTTGCTGTATTATACTCTATTTTTTTATCATTATCTTCTGTGTTTGGTATATATATTTTTTGTCCATCTTTTAGTATATAAGCTAAATTTATTTGTGCTAAATCTGCCTTTTCCGTAGTACCTCCTGCCTTTTTAATTGCATCAATTACTCTTGCACCCTCTTCTAGTTCTACTATTCCTGGTTTATTTATCTCTCCTATTATATGCACAGCAATTACTTTTTTTGCCTCTTCTTTTATAATATTTTCTTCTTCTGCAAAATATTCTTCGTAATTATTCTCTTCATAATTATATTCATCTATTTTTTTTAAAACATATATCGAAATTATTATTATAATTATTACTCCTATAATAATTATTATTTTTTTATTATTTTTTAATTTTTCCAAATAAATCTTTCCTTTCTTTTTCTTTTATTTTACTATTGAATTTTTAAAATACTTAATATATATTTATATTAGAGGAGATTTTATGAAACATATAAAAAAAGTATTTTGTATTTTATTAATAATTTTTAATATTATGATAGTATGTAATTTTAGTAATGCCAGTGAAATTAATACATACTCTCCAGTATGTTTACTCATGGAAAGTTCCACTGGTAAAATTTTATATGAAAAAGATATACATAAAAAAGTGTATCCTGCAAGTACTACTAAACTTATGACAGCTATATTAGTAATGGAGAATTGTAATTTATCTGATATTGCTACTGTTAATTCAAGCGCTATTGATATTGTTCCAGCTGGCTATTCTTCTGCTTATTTAAAAAAAGGAGAAAATTTAACTATAGAACAACTATTACATGTATTATTAATTCCATCAGCAAATGATGCTGCAAATGTATTGGCGGAACATGTTGGTGGTACAATTGAAAATTTTGCTAATATGATGAATCAAAAAGCCAAAGAATTAGGTTGTAAAAACACCAATTTTAAAAATCCGAGTGGCATACATGATGATAATCACTATTCTACAGCTTATGATCTTTCTATTATTACAAAATATGCTATGCAATTTCAAACTATAAAAGATATTGCAAATACTACAAAATACAATTTACCTAAGACAAATAAATATAATAGTGAAGACAGAATTTTCTATAACACAAACCTGCTATTATCACATCATTCTCCAGATGATTACTATTATGAATATGCAACAGGATTGAAAACAGGTTATACAAATCCTGCTAAAGATTGTATTATTGCTACTGCTAAAAAAGATGATTTAGAACTAATTGCTATTATTTTGGGTGCAGATGACAATATTGGAAATTCTATACCGAAATATTTAGATTGTAAAACACTTTTTGAATATGGGTTTAATAATTATTCTTTTAAAAGCATCGTAAAATCCAATTCTTTAATTAATCAAATTTCAATTCATGGTGGTACTAAAGATACAAAAAATCTTGATATTTTAGTAAAAGATGATATTAATATATTTTTGAATAATAATTTTAATACGGAAAATTTAACTTCTGAAATAAAATTAAAAGAAAATTTAATTGCTCCTATAAAAAAGGGAAGTGTCATTGGTGAAATTTCTTATACTGTAGATGAAAAGATTTACTCATCTGATTTAATTGCTGGAAATGATGTAGAAATAATTGACTTTATGCCAATATTCTTAAGAATATCAATTTTATTGTTTGTAATCTTTATTATAATTATTGTTTTAAAAAGAAGTTAGAAGTTTAATCTTCTAACTTCTTTAAAATATCTTCTCCTACTATAATAGTTATATCAATATTGTTCGAAGAATCCCCTTGTAATATGTTTCCGATTTTCAATACATTTTTTATATCCTCTGTAATATTTTCTGGTGCATTATTTCTATTTATTATTGTCGTTTTAGAAGTTTTAGAAGTACTCTCTGTACTCTTAATATTGTATCCCATTCTCTTCAATGTGTCTGAGACCTCATCAAATCTTTCCTCGTTTCCTATTCCATTAAGTAATTCTATTTTTATTTCCTCTTTTTCTTCATCACTTACTTCAGATTCTTCTTCATTTATATTGAAAAATAATTTATTTACCACTTTTTTTGTTTCTTCTTTGTCACTGCTATATATCCATACCACATTTGCAAATTCTGGTACTCCTGGTAAAACTGCAGTTTTTAAATTGTTTATGTTAAATTCAACTGCATATGGTATATAATCTTTTACTGCTTTAAAATCCAAATTTGTTTCAACATATTGCTCAGCAATATCTAATAAATTATTAATCTTTGTAACACTATTCCAACTTAATAATTTCTTTGCTAAAGTTTTTAAGAATTCCCTTTGTGTTTTCATCCTTCCAATATCTTCTTGTCCATATTCACTTGGATATGTACTTCCATCATTATTATGCCTAAATCTTACAACTTGCTCTGCTTTATCACCATCTAGCAATTGTTCTCCAGCTTTTAGGTGTATGTATAAATCCTGGCTACTATCATCATAATCCATATCTATCGGTACATTAAATGTAACTTCACCTATTTCGTCGACTAATACTTTTAAAGCTTCTGTATCTACCATTAAATAATATTTTACATTTATGCCTGTAATATCTGTTACATATTTCATAAGCTTTTGAGGTCCATTTTCTGTTTGATAAACAGCATTTATCTTGTCCCATGATGTAGCACTTGATTTATAATCTCCTATAAAGGTATCTCTTGGAATAGAAAGTAACGCTGCTGACTGATCCTTTGGGTCATATGAAGCTAATATTAAAGTATCTGTTAAATTTTGGCTTTTTCCTAATATCAAGCAATATATTTTATCCAAAGTCAATATTGTATCTTTATCATGCCCCATTGCTGTCATTAAAAGTCCTTTTGCTCCTCCACCATTTTTATACACTTTATATCCTAAAATTGCTCCTGCCAATAATATGATAAATAATATAACAAGAATAATTTTTTTACCTATACCTCTTTTTTTCTTTTTATTTTTTACTTCATTTATTTCTTTTGTTTTCAAATTTCTCACTCTTTCTTTTATTTTTATTGTACTTGTCTAGTATAACAAAAAAAAATGTAAATATCAATATACTTTTTTAAAAAAAAGTATAGACAAATTTTTAAAAATGTTGTATTATGGTAAAAATTAGGAGGTGGTAATTTATATTTAAATTAATTGATTACTTTTTTATTCTTTTCATTTTTAATCTTTTTATTGTTTTCTATTCAATTTACAATTTCTTTGATATCAATGTTTTCCACAATTTGCAAGGCTCAAAATTAAATATTAAAATTAAATAATGGAGGTGAAACTTTTATTAAACGTTTTATTTTTATTTTACTTTTATCTTTTACCTTGTGTTGCTTTGGTTTCAAAATTTTTTATCCCATTTTCACATCTAATTCAATTATTATTAATTATGGTTTGCATCCATTTGATATTTGTATTGAACAACCTTTACTCTGGAAATATATAAAAATTGCCTTTATATTTTCGTATATTTTTTCTTCTTTTATAATTTCAAATTCTATTTTTTTATTATTTATTAAACCATTTGATAAACCTAAAAAACTTAAAAAAAGTTCTATCCAAACAACTCACTTTTCACATAATCAGCTTTCTCTTTTTATTGGCAAAAATGTTTATACAAATGAAAAAATATATCTACCAGAAAAAGCATTATATCAAAATATTTTAGTAACAGGAACAATTGGTACTGGAAAAACAAGTAGTGCTATGTATCCTTTTACTGAACAATTAATTTCTTACAAATCAAATAGTGAAACCGAGAAAATAGGAATGCTTATTTTAGATGTTAAAGGTAATTATTGTAATAAGGTAAAAGAATTTTGTCATATATATAATCGTGAAGAAGATTTAATCACTATAGAATTAAATGGTAATTTTAAATATAATCCTTTACATAAGCCAAATTTAAAACCTTCTGTCTTAGCTCATAGGCTAAAAACTATACTTTTATTATTCTCCAAAAATAATACAGAATCTTTTTGGATAGATAAAGCTGAGCAAATTTTAAGTGAAGCTATAAAATTATGCAGGCTATATAATGACTATTATGTTACCTTTGATGAATTACATAAAATAATTACGGTTAATAATTATTATAAAGAAAAGATAGAAATTTTAAGGCAAAAATTTATTAATAATTGTTTTACATATGCAGAAACTTATGATTTACTCTCTTCCATCAATTTTTTTGAAAAAGAATTTTTAAATTTAGATTCAAGAACTCTTTCTATTTTAAAATCTGAAATTACTCGTATTACGAATAGCTTTGTCTCTGAATATGATGTATTAAAAACTTTCTCTCCCCCTAAAGATGAATTGAATTTCTTAGGCTTCGATGAAGTAATAAATAATGGCAAAATAGTTGTTTTAAATATGAATATTAGTGAATACACAATACTTTCTAAAATAATTTCTGCATATTTAAAATTAGATTTTCAAACTGAAGTTATGATGAGATTGGCAAACAACTTTGAAACTTCTAAAAGAAGTGTTGCTTTTATTTCTGATGAATATCATGAATATTGTACAGAAACAGATAGTAATTTTTTCTCTCAAAGTAGAGAAGCTAAATGTATTAATATTGTTGCTACTCAAAGCTATACGTCAATTTTAAATACTTTAAACAATCAGGCTACAGTTAAAATGATTGTTCAAAATTTAATAAATAAATTATGGTTCAGGACAGATGATATTTTTACAATAGAAGATATACAAAAACAAATTGGTAAAGAAGATAAGGAAAAATCCACTCACTCAATCTCTGAAAATGCTCAAAAAACTGTTTTTAGCTACTTAACTAACTCTTTAAACTCCAAAAATTCTAATATTTCTGAAACTTTAAGTACAAGTATTCAAACAGATTTTATATATGATACAAAGTTTTTTACTCAAGAACTTGAAAATTTTACATCTTTATGTTTCCTATCTGATGGCAATAAAATTATAAAACCACAAAAAGTAAAATTATTACCATATTTTTTATATAAGGAGGATTTTAATGAAAATATTTATTAAAAAAATTATTTTTATTTTATTTATTTTTATTGTATTATTTAGCATTTTTAATTTTACATATTGTTTTTTTGATTCTACACCTAAAATTGTTACAAAATTAAATGAAGCTTTTGAAAAAGTTGAGAGCTGGTTTATGAAGTTAGCAACTCCTGCAGCTGCTGTGGCTGTTGGCACTGGTGTTTTTATGAAGAAGTTTAGTTTCGGAGATGAAGAAAGAATAAGGATAGCAAAAAAATTAATTAGAAGTTCTCTTTTTTCATATGGATTTATACTAGCAATTGATTTAATATTATCTGCTATAAAAACTCTTATTGTATAGGTGAATTCTATGGAACAGCAAAATATTTCTTACATAATTTTTGAAACTATAAATAATCTTTTAAATAACTTGCTAACCTCTATAGATACGACGCTCTATGAAGTATTAGATGAATTAGTTTTTATAGATACAAATATATTAAAAGTTCCTTTCTTTGAAAAAATATTTGGAACTTACTCTAACAATGGACTTTTGTTAATAGCTAATTCTTTATTAATTGCATTTGTTATATACTATGCGGTAAAACTTGCATATTCCAGTTACACCAGCCAACCCATTGAATCACCACGTCATTTTATTCTAAAATTACTTATCTTAGGAATTTGCATTAATTCTTCATATTTTATATGTGAACAATTTTTAAATATAAATTATTTATTTTCTTCTTCCATTCAAGAATTGGGTCAATATATTTTTGACTCTTCCATTTCTTTTGCTAAATTAATAGAAAAATTAAATATTGATATTTATTCCACAAGTACTAATTTTAACATTTTTTCTTTTGATGGCATTTCTAAAGCCTTTATTACTATAAGCTTATTTAATTTAATTTTTTCATATGCTTTGCGATACATATTGGTAAAACTATTTGTCTTATTAACCCCATTTTCATTGCTCACTCTTTTAAATAATTCTACAAGCTGGTTTTTTAAATCTTGGATTAGATGTCTTTTTTCTTTATTAATAATGCAATCATTTATTGCTTTAATATTATTACTTATCTTTTCTATTAACTTTAATTCTAATACCTTATCAAAATTGACTTATTTAGGATGTATATATGCTTTAGTTCATATAAATTCATATATACGCCAATTGGTTGGAGGTATTTCTACAGAAGTATCAAATAATTTTGGAATTTCTTCTAATTTTTTTAATCATAGGAGGATGTAATGAATTTTATTTTTCCACAAAACTATAACTTTAATAGTAAATTGTTTGGCTTTATAGATTATAATTCTTTAATATTAAATATTATTTGGGATGGTTTTATTTTTATAATATCAAATTCTTTGTTTAACAACCTAAGCGTAAAAATATGTATAATTATTATTTTATGCTTTCCTCTTCTTTTGTTTACTTTTGTCGGAATTAATAATGAAAACATTATTTATGTGTTTAAGTATGTAATCAAATTTTTTATAAAAAATAAACTTTATTTATTTAAATAATATTTTACTCCATTGTTTATTGTAAAAATATTTATAAAATGATATAATTTGACAAATGAACATTGGGAGGTAACTAATATTATGAAACTAGAAGATGCGGAAATATCACCTTTATTTTCTAAGACAGAAATACCAGATATATTTTTTTCTGAGTATCTTTCACAGGCAAATGGTGATTTTGTAAAAGTATATTTGTATTTATTATTTTTATCTAAATATGAAAAAGATGTGAAAATAAATGATTTATCTAAAAAATTAGTACTTCCTTTGAAGGTTATTCAAGATGCCTTAAAATATTGGGAGGATATTGGTGCTATTACTAAAAAAAATACTGGATATATTATAAATAATCTACAAGAGATAGAATTATATAAAATTTATAAGCCAAAAACCTCTTTGTCTGCAGAAGAATTAAAAAAATCTGCTGAAGGTCAAAAAAGAGCTCAGGCTATAGAATGTATAAATAATAAATATTTTTCTGGATTAATGCCTACTTCTTGGTATCCAGATATTGAATTGTGGTTTAAAAAATATAATTTTGATGAAGAAGTTATGATTGCTTTATTTGGCTACTGCTTTGATAAATCTGCTCTTCATAGAAACTACATTCAAACAGTAGCAGAAGCGTGGGCAAAAAATAATATTAGAACATTTACAGATTTGGACATGTATTACGAAAAACAAGAGAAATTAAATTTAATTGCTAATACTATTTCTAAAAAATTGAGTTTAAAAAGAAATTTGTCTCAATATGAATATGCTTATGTTGAAAAATGGGTAATAGACTTTAAATATAATTTAGATATTATAGAAATTGCTTTAAAACGCACTACTTCTAAGGCAAATCCAAGCTTTGATTATTTAGATAAATTGTTAAGTGATTGGCACGACAGAGGATTTACGACTACAGAAGAAATACAAAAATTCTTATTAGAAATGAAAGAAAAAAATAAAAATGTACAGAATTTAGAAAAAACTGCTGGCTATAACAAATATGAGCAAAGATCTTATGATAATTTAAACAATTTATACGCAAATGTTAAGAAAAAACAAGAAGCATAAGGATGTGAAACAATGAGTAATACCACTCTAAAAAATCTTTTAACAGAATATGAAAACAAAAGAATAAGAGCAATTAAGCTTGCTGAGCAGAGGAAAAAAGAGCTATATATTCAAAACCCTAAATTGCAAGAAATTGATGATAAGTTAAATGCTCTAGCCATTTCCACTGCCAAATCTTTAATAAATAAAAATGATTCTGAACTCTTAAAAAATTTAGAAAAAAATATTAACATCTTAAAAAAAGAAAAAATACTTATATTAAACTCAATTGGAAAAGATGAAAGTTATATTTTACCTAATTATGAATGTAAGCTATGTAATGATACCGGATATGTAATGCAAAATTCTCATTCTATTATGTGTAGTTGCTTAAAACAAAAAATATTTGATTTAGAATATAATAAATCAAATATTTATAATATTAAAAACCAGAATTTTAATAATTTTAATGATTTATTTTATTCTAATGTTGTAGATGAAAAAAAATATAAATCAGATATTTCTCCTAGAGAAAATATTAAATTGATAAAAGATATTTGTTTTAAATTTATTAATAATTTTGAAAACCCTGAAGAAAAAAATTTATTGTTTACTGGAAATACTGGTCTAGGAAAAACTTTTATTTCAAGTTGCATTGCTAATGAATTAATTAAAAAAAATAAAACTGTATTATATCAAACTGCTCCAGTTATGTTAGATACAATTATTGATTACAGATTTGGTAAAAATACTAATTCTAACATTTTAGAAAATATATTAACTGTAGACTTATTAATAATAGATGACTTAGGTACTGAATGCGTTAATAATATGAAATTTACCGAATTATTTAATATTATTAATACACGATTATTAAATCAAAAAAATATTACTAAAACCATAATTTCAACTAACTTAAGCTTGCAAAACTTGTATAATACTTATGATGAAAGAATTGTATCAAGAATTGTTGGTAATTATAATATATGTTATTTTTTTGGAGATGATATAAGATTTAAAAAAATCTGTGAATAATCACAGATTTTTATTATTATATAAAAGCATTCTTTTTATCGTTCATAATCTTCGGACTTCTTATCATTATATGGAGTTCCACATTTTCCTGCTCCTTCTCCATACAATATTTGAATAAGTTTAGTATCCATACCACTAGCTTCTGAAAATACGGCTTTTTCTAAATAGTCTCTTTCTTTAATCCTTTTACCTGATTTCATAATTTCTTCTATTATTTTTTCAAGTAATTCTTTCTTCTGTGCTAAAGATGTACTCCTATCTTGTACTATTTGTTGTATCTGTGGTCTTGCTCTAGTTGCTAGCGAATTAGCTTTACACTTATCTAATCTTTCCTCTATACATCTTCCAACATATTCAAAATACATTTCTGGACAATTCGGATCATCTATAGATAATAAAATATTAAATATTGATTCATTTTTTATAAAATTTCCATAGATTTGAGCAAGCCTGTTCTTTTCTGTTTCCTCCGGAATTTCATTGTCTGCCAAAGTATCAGCTAGTAATTGTATTTGTTCGAGATTTTCTATTAATATATTTAAACGCTCTTTTTTCTCTTCTATTATTTTATTACTCATTATTCACCTTCATCAGCAGATATTTTTTCTATACTTACTACTTTTCCCTCATTTGTTCTCATTAAAGTAACACCTTGTGTTGCCCTTCCTAAAATACTTATATCTTTAACATTTAACCTAATTACTGTTCCATTGTCTGTTATAAGCATAACATCTTCTTCATCTGTTGCAATTCTTATTCCTACTATGTCTCCTGTTTTAGGTGTTATTTTATATGTAATTACTCCTCTTCCACCTCTATTTTGCACTCTATATTCATCTAGCTCTGTTCTCTTTCCAAATCCATTCTCTGTTATAGCAAGAAGAGTTCCTTTTATACCTGAAACTATTGATTCCATTCCTATTACACTATCTTCTTCATCAAGTCTTATTCCTATTACTCCTTGCGCTGTTCTGCCGACAGGTCTAACATCCTTTTCATCAAAAGTAATACTCATACCTTTTTTAGTTACTAATACTACATTATCTTCTCCATCTGTTAATCTTACATCTATTAATTCATCATCATCTTTTAATGTAATTGCTAATAATCCCGTCTTTCTTGCTGAATTATATTCTGTAAGTGCTGTTTTCTTTATTAATCCGCTTTTTGTTCCCATCAACAGATATTTTCCTTCAGAAAAATTATTAATAGGTATAACAGCAGATATTTTTTCACCTGGATCTAAGCTTAATAAATTTACAATTGCTGTTCCTTTTGCAGTTCTTCCTGCTTCTGGAATTTCATATCCTTTTAATCTATATAATTTTCCTTTATTGCTGAAGAATAATATTAAGTCATGTGTTGAAGCTGTAAATATTTGTTTTACAAAGTCTTCTTCTCTAGTTGCTATTCCAGTTATTCCTTTTCCTCCTCTTTTTTGGCTCTTATATGTGTCTACTGGCATTCTTTTTATATATCCGAAATGAGTTAAAGTAATAACGCTTTGTTCTTCTTTTATTAAATCTTCTACATCAAGGTCACCTTCTGCTGCTACTATTTTTGTTTTTCTTTCATCACCAAATTTTTCTTTTATTTCTATTAATTCTTGCTTAATTATATCAAAAACTAATCTTTCACTACTTAAAACCTCTCTATAATATGCAATTAATTTCATTAATTCATTATATTCTTCATCTATTTTTTCTCTTTGCAAACCAGATAACGTTTTTAATCTCATATCCAATATTGCTTGTGCTTGTATATCAGAAAGTCCAAATCTTTCCATTAATCTTTCTTTAGCATCATCATAAGAATTCCTTATAATATTTATTACTTCATCTATATTATCTAATGCTATTTTTAATCCTTCTAATATATGAGCTCTTGCTAATGCTTTATCTAAATCAAATTGTGTTCTACGTAAAATAACAGTTTTTCTGTGTTCTATGTAATATTCCAAACATTGTCTTAATGTTAATATTTTTGGTTCTCCATTTACTAATGCAAGCATTATAATTCCAAAAGTATCTTGCATTTGTGTATTTTTATATAATTGATTTAATACTACTTGAGCGTTTGCATCTCTTTTTAGTTCTATTACAATTCTAACTCTATCTATTCTGTCTGATTCATCACGCAAATCTGAAATTCCTTCAATTCTTTTTTCTCTAACTAGTGCTGCAATATTTTCAACTAATTTTGCCTTATTTACTTGATATGGTAAAGAATTAACAATTATTCTTTGTTTATTATTACTCATTTCTTCAATTTCAGCTTCTGCTCTTACTGTAATTTTACCTTTTCCTGTTAAATATGCTTCTTTTATTCCTTCTCTTCCCAAAATTATACCTTCTGTTGGAAAATCTGGACCTTTAATTATCGATAATAATTCTTCATCTGTTACATTATCTTCGTCAATTATTTTTATAATTCCATTTATTACTTCTGTTAAATTGTGTGGTGGTATATTTGTTGCCATTCCTACGGCAATTCCAGAAGAACCATTAATTAATAGTGTTGGTATTTTTGATGGAAGTACAGTTGGTTCTTGTAACCTGTCATCATAGTTTGGCATAAAATCTACTGTATTTTTTTCTATATCTGTCAGCATTGTCTCTGCTATTTTTGCCATTCTTGCTTCTGTATACCTCATCGCAGCTGCTCCATCACCATCTATTGAACCAAAGTTTCCATGTCCATCAATTAATCTATATCTTAAAGAAAAATCTTGTGCCATTCTTACCATTGCATCATAAACAGAAGCATCTCCATGTGGATGATATCTTCCTAAAACTGATCCTACTGTATTAGCACATTTTCTGTATGGCTTGTCTGATGTTATCCCGTCTTCATACATAGCATACAAAATTCTTCTATGAACAGGTTTTAAACCATCTCTTACATCTGGCAAAGCACGAGATACAATAACACTCATCGCATAATCTATGTATGACGTTTTCATCTCTGTTTCTATATCTCTTTCTATAATATTTCCGTCACGTGATTCCATTTTTTTACCATTCCTTTCTGATGTTTTGTCTTTTATAATTATACTAAAACAAAAAAAATTATGCAAGAAAAACGCAGAAAAAACTCTTATTTAATAGTTATTAGACTAATATTTTACTTAATTCTAACTGTTCTGGTGTTAAATTAAAATCTCCCCCATTATTTTTTATAATTTTGTGTATATTTTCTATTTGCCTTGCCTGTTTTAATGTTTCTTCTAAGGGCATTAATTCTTTTAATTTTTCTTTTATTTTTTCATATTCTTTTTCCATTCCTTTAAAGTCTTTATCTTTGTAATATTCTCTCCAATTATTTTCATATTTAGATAATTTATCTAAATTATTTATTTGGCTTGTAAAATTATTTTCTATATTCTTAGAAACATTATCTAAAATAACATCTTTTCCTTTTCTTATTAAATTAGAAACATTATAAGGTATCATTCCTTTTTTTGTTACTTTCCCTAATACCACATCCAATAATGTGGAAATACTATCTATTATTCCTCCGCTTTTTATAGCAGATTGAGCTTGAGATAAATTTTCAAAATCTCCTGTAAATATTCCAAGTGCACTTTTTCCTAAATTTATTGCTGAATTTATTGCTTTATTTACTCCTTCTTTTAGTCCTCCTTTTATTAAACTATCTTTTACTTCTATAAATTCATTTTCTATCAAATCTGGTAAAACCCATCTTAGTCCAATATCTATTGCTGAATTAATCGTTTTCCCTAAAGTGGTTTCTAAAAAATTATTTTGCCTATTTTCTAAATTTTTTCCTTTGTCTATATTTGTACTTAATTCTAAATTATTCATCTTCTTTTCTAGTCCTTTCTAATATTTTATTTTTTATTATTTTTATATCTGAACAATCATATTTCTTATAAAAATAATCGTCTCCATCTTTTCTTTTTCAATATAATCGGCGTGAACAGCTATTTTACAAGCGCGAATTTTTTTAGCATATACTTTTTATTGTTATATAATTGTTGATGCCTATAATCAGAATGGAGAATATAATTGCTTTCGTATGCTTGAATGAATTTAAATGAGAAAGTCTTATTTTTGAGCACAAATGATTTTTGACCTTTTAAATAATGCATCTTATAATTACATTCAGAGGAAATACTATATAACTAAAATGGAGAAAAGTTATGAATATTGGAGAATTGCTTGTCAACGTGATAACCGTTTTATTATTCTATTTTTTTATTTCCAGAACGTTCACACTCCGGCGGCTCCACTGGATCTGCAGGGGCATCGGATTGATGCTTCTCTTTGTCCTGATCCCATTGCTGAATCTTATGAATATTGCCCCCACCATTACCTGCGTATCCGGTCTGATCTGCCAGATTTTATATACTATGGTGTTTGCGGAAGGCTCCCGGGGAGCCAAATTGTTGATCGGTGGTATTCCCGCTTTGTTGGCAGTTGTTTCGGACAGTGTAACTTTCTCTGTACTGGGAATTCTGTTTCAGGATACTTCGGAGGCACTTACGGTCAATTCTGCCATTCGAAGTCAGGCTCTGGTCATATACATACTCACCTATTGCCTCCTAATCTGGGCAGTCATTCAATTCTTCCCGCAGGATTTGAAATTCCCGGGATATTTTGAAGGTGTAATTTTTTTGACTTGCGGACTGGGAGTTTTTGCCTCTGATATTCTTTTGAAATATGTGTTTTATTTCGAACGCAATGAGATCGTGCTGTCCAGAATCTCTCTTGCAACGGTCAACTATATTTTTCTTGGAGTTCTCCTGCTGCTATTGATGATCGTAGAACTTCTTGGAATCTATTACAGCAAAAATAATGAGTTACAGCAGCGTAATAATCTATATCAGATTGAGGAACAGGAACTGGTCAATCTGAAAGAATCTTCCGCTTTTATCCGGGGCTGGAAACATGATTATAAGAACCAGTTGCAGGTACTTTCCACCATGCTGCAACAAAAACAGTATGACGAGTCGTTACTATATGTGAATGAGCTTTTAAGCAGTTCCGATATGATCAAACCGGTCTTTTCCTCGGGCAATCCGATTCTGGACGCAGTGTTGTCTTTGAAATATTACACCATGGAGCACAAAGGAATACGCTTTGAACATTCGGTGTACCTCCCCACAGCATTTCCCCTGTCTCCACTGGATACTTCGACGCTGTTTACCAATATTTTGGACAATGCCATTAAGCATTCCCCCTCAGGCGGCATCATTCATGTCAATATACAGCAGACAGACACAAAC